>Ga0256407_10011743_pt1 | contig 12056 bp, 8 predicted proteins | sample RumenRJG_04DNA_FD_193489 | JGI IMG/M metagenome (GOLD analysis project Ga0256407, IMG submission 193489) | Bovine rumen microbial communities from Lethbridge, Alberta, Canada - RJG_04 | ecosystem: Host-associated > Mammals > Digestive system > Stomach > Rumen | place: Canada: Alberta | collected... | reverse complement strand
CGGGCCTCAGGGAAGATATCCTGCACTTCTGCCTCTATCTTCTCTGTGCCATAGCCCTTGGTGAACAGATCCTTGCAACCACAGGCTGGGCACTCGGTAGGTACCTGATAGGTATAGCCGCAATAATGACAGGTGAGCTGATTGAGGTTGCGATGAAAGGTGAGTGAGACATCACAATGCTGACAATGAGGCACCCAGCCACATTGCTTACATTCAATCATAGGTGCATAGCCTCGACGGTTCTGGAAGAGAATCACCTGTTCTCCCCGTTCCAAAGCCTCACGCGTCCTTGCCAACAGTAAGGGTGAGAAGGGACCGTTCATCATTTTGCGACGTTGCAGATCCTTGATATCCACGACTTGTATCTCAGGGAGTTCGATACCCTGATAACGCTTATCAAGCGTCACCAAGCCATACTTGCCCGCCTTGGCGTTGTGATAGGTTTCCATCGAAGGAGTGGCTGTGCCCAACAAGGTCTTGGCACCAAACATCTGAGCCAGCACAATCGCCGTAGATCGGGCATGATAGCGAGGCATGGGATCCTGCTGCTTATAGCTGGTCTCATGCTCCTCATCGACAATCACCAGCCCCAGGTTCTGGAAAGGCAACAGTACGGCACTGCGTGCCCCAAGGATGACATCATAGGGATGTCCGGAGAGCTGTTTCTGCCAAATCTCCACCCGCTCGGCATCGGAGTACTTGCTGTGATAGATACCCAGACGATTGCCAAACACATGTTGCAGGCGCTGCATAATCTGCACCGTCAGCGCAATTTCTGGCAAGAGATAGAGCACTTGCTGTTTCTTCTCCAAAGCCTGTTTGATGAGGTGGATATAGATCTCCGTCTTTCCACTGGATGTGACACCATGCAACAGTGTGACATTCTTCTTCATGAAAGAGAGGAGAATCTGATTATAGGCATCCTGCTGGACCTCGTTGAGGGGCTTGATCTTCTCAAAGTGAGGTTCTCCCCCATGATTCAGACGCCCCACCTCCAGCTCATAGGTCTCCAACAAGCCACGTTTTACCAAAGCGTTGATCGTCAGCAGAGAGGCATGACCAGTGTTCATCAGTTCATCACGGGTGATCTCCACAGGCGTCTCGCGACAAGTCTGTCCATCCAACGTATCCCAATGCGACAGAGCCAGATAATGGATGAAAGCCTCCTGCTGCTTACCCGCCCGCTGGAGCATATTCAGCGCCACATGAAGCGTCTGTTCATGGCGGAAGTTGGGTGTCAGGCGGATATAAAGTTCTGTCTTCGGACGATAGCCGTCTTCTGCCTTCAAACCTGAAGGGAGGGCGGCTTTATAGACTTCTCCAATCGGAGACATATAATAATCGGAGATCCAATTCCAGAGCCTCAACTGACTATCAAGTAAAATGGGCGAAGCATCGAGCAACTGCAAGATGTCCTTTACTTCATAGTCAGCGGGTTTCCGATCATGGATCTCCGATACGACACCTACATAGGTCTTGTTTCTTCCAAAGGGTACGAGTACACGAGCGCCTACCTTAACATGAGCCTCTAACTGCGGAGGGACAGCATAGGTAAAAAGGCCGTCAAGCGGCAGGGGCAATATGACGTCCGTGTACCGCACCGATATGCTTAGAAGAAGTAAGCGAGTCCAATCTGCCAGGCGTTGAGTTTACCGTTTTCCTTAAAATCGGTATTCAGAATATCCAATTCACCTGTCTTACCAAGACCGAAGTTATAATTAGCAGATACCTGCAGATGGCCGAGCAGCATCAGACCTAAACCAACATTGGCACTGATGTTTGAGCTCTTGAAAGTCCAGTTGCCTACGTCTGTCTTAATATCCTTGTCACCCACATTGAATCCGAACTGAGGACCAGCGAAGAAGTAGATGCTGGCTGTGCTTCCCAGACCAATACCATAACGAAGGTTTATGGGGATCTGGATAGACTGCTGTTTGATACTGGTATCATCAACCTCTGCTTTACGCTGATCATAGAGGGCAGAAGCATCAAAACCAAGACCTACGATTGGAAGCGTAAACTTCACCGTCGGGCCAATGAAGAAACCTGCCTGATTAGACTTACTGATAGCATTCGCATCAAGACTCATGCTAGTCAGGTTCAGACCACCCTTTAAACCGAATTTCACCTCTGCCTTAGCAGGAACTGCTGTCATCAGAGCAGCGAAAAGTACTACTACAGTTAAAATCTTTTTCATTTTTCTCATCTTGTTAAGTTAAAACGGTGCAAAGGTACGAAAAAAGTCGGATAACGTAACGTTTTACCCGACTTTTAACACATTAATGACGCTGGCGGCGAACGGTGACTCGTGCTGAGCTATTGGCAGGCGTCGTTGTTTTTCCTTTTTTCGACTTACCTGCCTTCGTACGACTCGAGTTATTCTTTGCGGCTTTAATCTTGCCTTTCTTACTGGCGAGTTCCAATTTGGCGATACTGTCGAGCGAATCCTTCTTCGCCGGATCGCCGAAGATGTTCTTGCGGAAATCGTCCAGTTCCTTTTCGATGCGCTTCTGCTCTGCCGTCATCGCAGCCTCGTCAGGACAATACTGCGCTAAGGTCTTACCCTGGGCGTTATTCGTCTTATAAATCTGTCCACGATACATGTTGAGTGTGAAGAAATCATCCATCGTCATCGTAGCGGCATTATTCAGACTACTCGGCATCACGGTCTGGCGGTTCAGGAAAGGCTCCAGATCGCTGTACTTTACCCAGAACAGCGGATACTGCGTGGATTCTCCACCAAAGTCATCCTCACGTAACATCACAGGACAAAGAGCGAGTACCTTGATATGGAAAGAGGAATTGGCCTGATCGTAGTAGGCACTCTCCTTCAGGAAGAATTTCTTGACTTCCGAAGAAGGGATGTCGCTGTTGTCAACCTTCAGCTTGCCATCCTGTTCCTCATAAAAGATATGATAATTGTCGAGGATGGTCTTCATATCCACCCGTGTCTCATTCGTAAAGACATCGCTGCCATCCGTGGGATACTCATAGACGGGGATATAGCCATTCTGAGCCAGTTTGAAGATATAGGTAAACAGATTCAGTTGTTTACCCTGGGGCTCTACGGGATAGTAAAGGCCGGCATTAACATCCTTCGAGAGATCGAGCTCACGGTAGATGTCACGACGCCACACCACCTCTTCTGGCATATCCACTGCCGTAGGGAAGGATATCTGGGCACGCACAGACATCGAAGAAGAAGGGTTCTTCCGCTGACTCTGTTTCGGCTGCTGTGTCTGCGCCTGCTGTTGCTGTGTCTGCGGCAACTGTGTTTGTGGCTGTTGAGGTAGTGACTGTTGTTGCTGTTCACTTTTCTGCACACGGCGCTGCTTTGGCTGAGCGAAAGCCGTTCCAAACATCAGCGTTATCATCAATAAGAACAATGCTCTTTTCATATCTTCATATTTTATTGATTACTTTACAATGACTTCCATCGGATTTTGAAGGGTACGTGTCAGTCCGTCCGGACCTACCACCGTCACACGGGAGACATAGAAGCGACGGTTACGAGCCAGTTTTCGGAAGGTATCCTTCTGGCGGGCGGAGAACGAAGCACCGTCGGATGCCATCGGAACGGCATTACCCATATTATCGAAGAAGACGGTCTCGAAACTCTGTACGTGGAAAGCGATATCCAAGATACCATCGTCGATAGCAGCACCTATCGTGTTGGCAGCAATGAGCTGCGATTTTGACAAGCCACCACCTTTATAGCGTGTGGGATTGCCATGCTCATCCTTCATAGAAATATAAGGAGTGGGATCAGGGAGTTTACGAACTCGGAAGGTGTATTGGCCCATCTGTTGCGGACGCCCTGTATTCGTAGAGACGACGGTGATGGTGGCATCCTGTCCGATCTTCGAAGGACGGGCGATATACTTGCCTGGCCCTACGGGTTGCAGTGTACCATTCGTCATCGATGCCTGTATCTTATTTGAAGGTACACCAGGAACACTCACACTGATGGGGTTGTTATAGCCAGCATAAAGCATATTCATCAGGTCTGCAGATACTGTCGCACTCGGATCTACTACCGTATATTTCTGACTGAAATCACGACGGATGCGATCTCCATTGCCATTCACTGTTTCCATATAACCTGCCAATGTGAAATCACCTGTACGATTACAGATGGCCTCATACTGTCCGTTGTTCAAGGTCACTTTCTGATTACCGATATAGATATCAGGTACCTGTGTGGTATCTACTGCCGCCATCACGATACGGGCTGAGAAGCGGTCACCTCTGACAATGGTCTGGGAACTCGGAATGACGAAAGCCGAAAGGGCATTCACGCGAATATCCTTGACGTCGATGTTCTCAACCAACGTGTGAAGCACCTCACGCTCGGCATAACGGACATCACTCTGCAGTTTCGACAACAAGGTGACAGCAGCAATGGCAGGCATATCCTCAAACATGAACTCCTGCCAGTTTTTACCCAAAGCCTCAGCCTTAGGCGGAACGGTGGTTGACAGGTTGGCGTTGATGATCTGCTGCTTGCTCATATCTGAAGTCATACTGACAACACGATCGCGGAACGACTTGATGGCATTGTATAACTCCTTACCCTTACCACGTCCTGGTGCCAGCATCACCTGATTGGCAGCCTCAAGGTCCTCCTTATTCTGGAAGTCTTCGATACGGGCATCCTTACCGTCAGCCTCACGCACAATCGCCAGTTTCAGCTCTTCGGCAAAATGATAGAGAGAATCACTGATACGTCTCACCTCCTGAGCCTTATCATACCAAGCCTTCACCTTGACAGGATTGATCCTCATCTGCATCTCCAGATCATCATAGACGAGCTTATTTTCCTTGATGGATCCGTTGGTAGTACGGTTCAGACTGTCTTCCACGATGGAGAAGCCGTTGAGCACCTCAGAAGAGACGTTCAGCGCTAGCATTGCCATCAAGACGACATACATCAGATTAATCATCTTCTGGCGAGGGGAGACGGGTCTTTTTCTTATTGCCATGTTCTTATACGTTCATCTTAGCCGTCATTGCCTCAATCATACGGGCATATATCTTATTGAGATCGGCAATTTGAGCTGCCATCTTACGAGTCTGTTCATTAATATCGTCGATCGTACCGATCTGTGAGCTGGCACTCTTGAGTTGCAGTTCATAGACTTTGCAGATGCCAGTCAAAGTACGGTTCAGATTCTCCATCTCCTCAGAGTCATGGGCGAGTTTATCCGTCTGTTCGGATACACGGGAAAGCATCTCTGTGAGACGTTTCAACTCTTCGACGTAATTGGCTGTTGCCTCTTCGAGTTCTGGTGTCATCTGCGGCAGAGCAGAGGGGGCAGAAGTGCCACCACCTGAAACAGGGCCTCCACCCGATACAGAAATAACCGAAGATGAAACAGCAGCAATAGCCTCACTATCAACGACAGGAGCACCGCCACCAAACGAAACGCTGCCTGAAGCAGGGGCACCACCACCAATAATCACAGTGCCGCCTCCAACAGGAGCGCCACCACTTACAACAGGAGCACTATCGCTTGAAACAGGAGCACTGACACCTGATGCAGGCACACTGCCACCAGATGCTGGAGCACCGCCACCAATAATCACTGTGCTTCCACCAGCATGCCCCACCTGCTCACTCGAAGCAGCACCAGCATGCACATCAAGCTCCATACCATCAGTTGTCTTGTCAAACGGGCGATCGAAGGCAGAGAGAAAGAACACAAACACCTCTGTTCCCATGCCGAGGAAAAGGAAGAAGTTTGCTCCTGGCAGATGGGTCAACTTGAAAAGCGTGCCTAAGATCACGATCGAAGCACCCCAGCTATAAGCATAGTTCAGGAACGTCTGACCAGGCACACTATCCATCCATTTCTGCAATCGATAGATGATATTGATTTTGCTATATGTTGTCATATCTTATACCTTTATGTTATTTCTTCTTTTTACCTTTCACCTTGATCTTGTCGCTGGTGGTATTAGCCAGACTCCGTACACAACGGAAGCCGATATAGGAGCGTGGCTGGTTCTGATACTCTGAAGAGCGCCAAGCCGAACGGATATACGACTCAGGATCTTTCCACGATCCACCTCGCACGCTCTTTTTCTTAAGGCGATAGGGGTCCTCCTGGGCGGCATTATACTTCAACTGCGGATTGATGTCGTTCATGGCCTCCACGCCGGCTTCGGTATAGATGGTAGAAGTCCATTCTGCCACATTGCCCGCCATGTCATAGAGTCCATTGCTGTTGGCAGCATAGATACCCACCTTACTGGTGATCAGGTTGCCGTCCTTGGTATAGTTTCCGTTATCAGGCTTAAAGTTGGCATAGAAGCATCCCTTACCACTGGCCACATCCTCATTATCCCACGGGAATTCGTTCTGATCCTTACCACGAGCAGCATACTCCCACTCTGCTTCCGTCGGCAGACGATAACGCTGCACATAGCGCGCTGCAGGACCAAGTCCTTTCAGCAGGTACTCCGTACGCCAGGCACAGAACGCATTGGCCTGTTCCCAGGTGACACCCACAACGGGATAGTCGTTATAGGCTGCATTCGAGAAATAATAGCGCATATAGGTCTCGTTGTCGGCATTGGGGAAATCGTTTACCCAACAAGTGGTATCAGGGAACACGTTCACAATATAGGTATTCAGGAAATCCCAGGGACCTGTTAGCTGACGGTTGATAGTTTCACGCACGATGCGCCCCTCGTCATCGACATAGGCCGTATCTTTGGAGATCCACACCTGCTCATTAGGATTCACAGAAACATCCGTATTCAGATTTCGCTCCTGCGGATTCAGGCGATTGCGGCGCAGGGCTGCAGTGGTATAGTCAAATATCTCATAACGGTAGTTCAGCTGACTGTAATCCAGCATACGTTCTCCTGTCACCGGATTGGTGATATACATTCCATCAATAATCTCCTGCTCATCCTCACTCGGACGACGAGGCAGAGATTTCTTCCAATTGATGACACTACCAATCTCCTCACCATCCTTATCCGTCTTCACCTTCTTGTAGGTCTCATCAATCTCCGACAGACGTTCACGCAGAATGGAATCACGCACATAATTCACAAACTGACGGTACATCGAGTTGGTGACTTCGGTTTCGTCCATCCAGAATCCCTCTACGGAGATATCACGCAGAGGCGTTTTCTTTCCCCAAAGTGTATCCTGTTTCTCCATACCCATCTTCAGGTGACCACGTTTCACAAGTGTCATGCCGTAAGGTGTAGGCTCAGAGAAAGCACGGCCACCCGTACCCGTAACCTCGCCACCACTTGATGAAGCCATTTTACTACCGAAGCAGCTGCTTAACAGAAGCAGCAAGGCTAAAAGGCTGAAAATTTTATTCGTTCCCATATTCCGATGTTTACAACTATATCAATTAAAGAATTCTCACACTCTTATGAAGGTTACGCCTTTTCTTTTGAAGTTCGATATCCATCTGGTATCCCACAGAAATCTCATGGCTTCCATTGCCGACGCTCATGGCGGAAGTGTAAATCTCATAACTGTAACCTAGACGGATACCCTTGATAACTCCTCCAACCTGTACGGTGACCGAGGTAGTGGGACTATAAGTGAGTCCTGCATACAGATGTCGCTTCTCATGCGAATACTGTAAACGTCCAGAGATATCTCCACGCCAAGCCACCCCGTCGGTACGCCCGAGAACAGAGGTCTGTATTGATAAAAACGGATTTCTCAGCTGAATATTGTATCCGCCTGTTAAATAATAGGTGGCGGCAATGTCGAGCTGATTCTTGTCACCAAGTTCCACACGAGGTGATGTGACATGTAATACAGAGAAACCCGCATACCAATTGTGACGCCGATAATACAGACCCAGCCCGATGTCAAAGGCGGAACCGTTAACCGACGAACTGGTGATAGCAGGATCATCAGGATCTATCACCTCTGCCTTGGAGCCGTCGAAGTTCTCACTGAGCATCGACACCTGGAGACCCATGCTCAACCTTCCTCCCCACAATTTTGGCTGGTAGGCATATTGAAGACCAAAACGCTTATGAGTAAAGAGGCCGATGGCATCGTTCATAAACTGAATACCAACACCGTGATAGGACCTTAAGGCATAGAAAGGCATATCGGCAGCAGCATACATCGTATTCGGATTATGCTCGAAGCCAGCCATCTGAATGGCATAGGCACCGGCAATGTTCAGTTTGGACTCCTTACCAACGGCAGCAGGGTTGAAAGACGGCTCCATCGTCCAGTAATGAGCGAAGGAGACATCATACTGTGCCTTGGCTGTCAAAGAAACCAAACATAGTATGAAAATAATATAAAAATTCAGTTTCACACCTAAATAACGTCATCTTAAAGGTTTTTATTATAAAAATTCGGATATTTGCTTGCAAATTTCAACTTTTTCTCTTATATTTGCAACCAAATAACATAAACCGTAGCTCCCCTGCTCTATGAGGCGAAAGAACACTAAACGGACAACAAGACGGTTCAATTATGCCACTTTGGCACTGACCCTCTTATTATGGCTGACAACTGGCTCAGTCAAGGCAGAGAAGTTTGTGTTTACCACAGCATGGACAGCTCAGGCACAGTTCGCCGGATATTATATCGCGAAGGAGAAAGGATTCTACAAACAGGCTGGGCTTGACATCGTTATTCAGCATCCAACACTGACCAGTTCTGCCTTTCACCGTTTACAGACTGCACAGACCAACGCCATCATGATGTCGATGATGTCGGCCATTGATTTCATCTCGCAAGGCATTCCCTTGGTAAACATCTTCCAGGACTCAATGAATAGCAGCAATATCCTTGTGACGCGTTGGGACACCGACCCTATGAAGTTGAAGGGAAAGAAGGTTGCCATCTTCAATTCCGACCCCAGCTATATGGCTATGATTATGAACCATCGGGAGAATATGAATTTCGAATGGGTGCGTTTCACAAGCAATATCAACTTATTCCTCTCTGGTGCAGTAGATGCGATGATGGCCCTCAGCTATAATGAGTATTATCAGCTTCAGCAGGCAGGTTTCAAGATGACCGAAGAAAGTATCTACAGATTTAGTGAGCATGATTACAACATACAGGAGAATGGTGTTTATGTGATGCGTGACTACTATCTGTCTCATCGCGACGAATGCCGTCGTTTCGCCACAGCTACCCGTAAGGGATGGGAATGGGCGGTAGCACATCCTGACGAAGCGATGGAGATTGTAATGAAGTATGTACATCGTTACAATTCACCTACTAATTCCGTGATGCAGAAACTGATGTTCAAAGAGACACTTCGCCTACAGATTGACCGCGACTCCAAGAAACGCGAATTCCGCGTCAGACCAGACATGGTGGAGAAAGCTTCTCAGATGATGTTTGAAAGTGGTATGATTAAACGACGTGTGACTTACAAAGAACTGACTGGCCAATGAAAAAGTTATTTACGACTTTACACCGTTCGCTCTCGGCACGTCTCAGCTTTGCTGTGGTGCTGTTTGTGGCTGTCATCTTTGTGGGGGCATTCAGTATCGTATTCTCTGAAGCACGTGACATCATCAGAGAAGAGGCCTGGGGCAAAGCCACGAAGACACTTGAAGGCACCGTCTTACATATTGACAACACCCTCCGCCGTGTTGAAGTGGCCTCTGACAATATTCTGCGTGTCATAGAGAGAAACCTTGAAAAGCCTGACAGTATGTTTTCAATCAGCAGGCAGGTTCTTGTAAACAACGCCGAGCTTACAGGCTGCAGCATCTCCTTCGATCCATATTACTATAAAGAGAAAGGCCGTTACTTCTCAGCTTACGCCTATAACAACGGTGACAGTATCCAAACAGAACAGGAGGGAACCGACAGTTACCAGTACCACTGCATGGACTGGTATCTGATTCCCAAGCTTCTTGACCGTCCCTACTGGATTGAACCTTTTATGGAAGATGCGACAGAGGGAATCATCGTGAAAGATATCTTTTCTTCCTACAGCCGCCCCATCCACGATGCCAAGGGCAACAGCGTAGGTACTTTCTCCGTCGATATCCGACTCAATTGGTTCACCCAGACCATTGCTAAAATAAAGCCCTACCCTCATTCCTTCTGCGTTATGCTTGGAAAAGGAGGTTCTTATCTCGTACACCCCGACACGACAAAATTGTTCTACGAAACCATCTTCACCCACACGCTTGAGAAACCAGACTCGATGAAGGAAGCTCTCGGCGTTTCAATGATGGCAGGAGAGAGCGGGCACACAATTTTGGAATATGAGGGAGAACCCTGTCACGTGTTCTATAAGCCTTTCAAGAATACAGGATGGAGCGTTGCGATTGTCATTCCTGAGAGTGATATCCTTGCACCTTACCAACGCCTGAAAAGCTACACCCTATGGATTTCGGCTACAGGCTTGCTCTTGCTGCTCTTCTTCTCACTGATCACCATTCGTAACAGCATGAAGCCACTCCAGCAATTGGCAGAGGCCACACACCGTATCGCAGGAGGCGACTTCTCCGACACGAAGATGAAAAGACAGCGCGATGATGAAATCGGTCAGTTGCAGCGCAGCTTCACGAAGATGCAGCGGTCTCTTAACACCTACACCCGTGAACTGCGTAATGAGACGACCACCCTTGAGGAGCGCCATCAGGAGTTGCTTGAAGCCTACGAGCGTGCCAAAGAAGATGAACGTATGAAGACAGCCATACTCCATAAGATGCCCGACAAGATGGCTGCCCCTGTGGCAGAAATCTTTACGACAGCCAAACTGGTGTGCCAACATGAAGGGGAAAACGCCCCAGATATCAGTGAGGCCACTATGAAGATGCAAGATAACGCCCAGCGAATCACCATACTCCTCGACGAGATGATCAGAGCGGCTCAGGAAGAAAGGAGGCAAGCCTATGAGTAAACTCGCCAGACAAAGCAAACACTCTCTGTCACTGAGACTGAGTTTAAGCATACTAGCCTTCACTGTGATCATTTTTATGATTACCATCGGAATTATCTTCTTCCGCTCGCAGCATTTTGTCAGACAGGCAGCCACCGAACAGGCTACCCAGATTCTCAACAATACCGCCCAGAGCATCATGGGAGTGATGGGCCAGGTAGAGGTTGCCACCGAGAACTCCGGCTGGCTCGTCGAGCACAAATTACAACCAGATTCTATCATGGCACTCTCCCGTAGGATTCTGGAACTGAACCCAGACGTTTATGGCTGTAGCATTTCCTTTGAGCCCAATTTCTTTGCAGACCAAGGAAAATATTTCTCTGTGTATTCCACGAATGAAGACGGACATATTGAGACTGAGCAGGAGGGAAGCGACGACTACGATTACTTCAACATGGACTGGTACAAGGAACCTATCCGCCAGGGCAAAGCCTGTTGGGTGGATCCTTTCCACGACTATACACCTGGAACCTCCTACGACATGATGATAGCCTCCTATGGCAAGCCACTTTTCGATGCTAAAGGCCGTATCATCGGAGTCATCTCATCCGACCTCTCCCAACGCAAGTTGTCACAGATACTACTGCAGAATCGTCTCTATCCCAATGCCTACTACATCATGACAAGTGAAAACGGACATATCATTGCCTCTGGTAATGAAAAGGCTCGGCCTGAGGATCTGAACCGAAGCGACTGTCTTGTGGTAAGCCTGATACTGCCAAACACGAATTGGAAGTTGTCTTATATCTGTCCTAATAGGGATATTTTCAAGGGCTACAACCAATTGGTATATATTGTCATTTCACTGATTCTATTCGGACTGATGATGATGTTGGCATTCAGCTATTTCGTCGTTAACCGTTCCGTATCACCTATTAAGGATCTAGCTTTTCAGGCTCAGAAAATGGCCGATGGACAATTTCACGGACATCTTGGATTTACAAAGCGCATCGACGAGATAGGACAATTGCAGAATAGTTTTGTCAGCATGCAGGAATCTATCACGAGCTACGTTAATAATCTGGAGCAGGTGAAGAAAGAAACCGAGCAACGTAACCAGGAGTTGATTGTTGCCAAGAGCAAGGCCGAAGAAGCAGACCGTAAAAAGTCAGCCTTCATCCAAGACCTGTCACACCAGATCCG
>Ga0256407_10011742_pt1 | contig 12057 bp, 8 predicted proteins | sample RumenRJG_04DNA_FD_193489 | JGI IMG/M metagenome (GOLD analysis project Ga0256407, IMG submission 193489) | Bovine rumen microbial communities from Lethbridge, Alberta, Canada - RJG_04 | ecosystem: Host-associated > Mammals > Digestive system > Stomach > Rumen | place: Canada: Alberta | collected... | reverse complement strand
AGCGGCCTTCTTGCGGCTGAAAGGCGGGGGCTTGAACAAGGTCTTGAGCAAGGAATAAAAGAAGGACTTGAAAAGGGCATAAAAGAAGGGCTTGAAAAGGGCATAGAGCAAGGGCTTGAACAAGGAATGCTTCAAAAAGCAATTGAGACTGCAAAAAAGTTACTGGCAGAAGGGATTGCTCCCGAAATGATTGCAAAGTGCTGTTCTCTTCCGCTGGATGAAGTAAAGGAACTGCAAAAAACACCCCAAGGAAGCGGACAATTCTGGGAGCCAGGATTTGATAAGGGCAATTGCGGAGTCGGAGGACGGCATAATGAAGGCAAGCGATACTCTTAAAAACATAAGCGACGACGGCTGGCGCTGGGTAATACAGGGGCAAATCGAAGGAAAAAAGCGCGACTACACAAGCGGCCTCTTGGCTGCAGAAAGGCGTGGGCTTGCGCAGGGGCTTGAACAAGGCATGCATAAAAAAGCAATTGAGACTGCAAAAAATCTCCTGAAAGAAGGTATCGCTCCCGAAATGATAGCAAAATGCTGCTCACTTCCGCTGGAAGAAGTAATGGAACTGCAAAAAACACCCCAAGTAAGCAAATAATCCTGGAAGCCAGGATTTAATAAGGGCAATAGTGGAGTCGGAGGACGGCATAATGAAGGCAAGCGATACTCTTAAAAACATAAGCGACGACGGCTGGCGCTGGGTAATACAGGGGCAAATCGAAGGGAAAAAGCGCGACTACACCAGCGGCCTCCTTGCGGCTGAAAGGCGAGGGCTTGAACAAGGAATGCTTCAAAAAGCAACTGAGACTGCAAAAAAGTTACTGGCAGAAGGTATTGCTCCCGAAATGATTGCAAAGTGCTGTTCCCTTCCGCTGGAAGAAGTCCTTAAGTTAAAAACTGAATGCTAAAAATCCAAAGAAACCTACGCCGCCGTGGAACCCCGCAGTTGCCGCATGCGGCAATGAGCGTTAGCGAAGGGTGGAAGGGCGGTGACGAGAGGCACTTTCCGTCGAGTTAGATAAGGAATGAATGGTAGAGCAGGCAGAAGCACCGTCCAAAAAAGTACAAAAATCAAGATTGTTTCAATAAAAACCAAACATTAAAATTTTGTTAATTCGTGTGAATTCCGAGAAGAATTTGCTAGCAATATTTTGAGTATAATGCTATAATTTTTAGATATGGAAGAATTGCAGACGTTTGCTGGAAATCCTTTGCCGATTGGCACTCAAGTTTATCCGGACGGAGTGAACTTTAGCGTATACTCCAGGAATGCAACGCGCATTTTTTTGGATTTTTTTGACAAAAGCAGCGATGTAAAGCCTTACTCGACACTTGCACTTTCCCCAGAGCAGAACCGCACCGGGGATCTTTGGCACATTTTTGTTAAGGGGATTAAGGCCGGCACCCTTTATCTTTTCCGCGTGGAAGGGCCTTTTGAACCTTCGGAGGGGCACCGCTTTAATCCAAAAGTCTATCTTTTTGACCCCCGCGCAATGGCTTTGACTTCCGAATCACTGTTTCTGAACATTCCGCCAACTTACAGGCCTCCTGTGGACAAAGAAGACATGGAGGTTTTTAAGGGCAGGGACATGGAAAAATTCCCCAAGTGCGTGGTTGTGGACAATTCCGCCTTTGACTGGGAGGGAGACAAGCCACTTAACTATCCCCTTTCCAAATGCGTCATCTACGAAACCCACCTTAAGGGCTTTACCGCAGGAAAGGAAAACACTGTCTCTTGCCCCGGAACATACGCAGGCTTTACACAAAAGATTCCCTACCTTAAGCGGCTGGGAGTTACGAGTGTAGAGCTGCTTCCAATCTTTGAATTTGACGAATACGAAAACACAAACGTCAACCCCAGGACAGGCGAGCGAATGAAGAACTACTGGGGTTACAGCACAATGTGCTTTTTTGCCCCCAAGGCTTCCTATGCGGCAGACAAAAGTCCAGGAGCTTGCGTAAACGAATTCAAGACGCTTGTAAAAGAGCTTCACAAGAACGGCATAGAGATAATCCTGGACGTTGTGTTCAACCACACTGCTGAGGGCAACGAGAACGGCATAACCTTCTGCTTCCGCGGCTTTGAAAACAGCGTCTTCTATCTTTTGCCCCAGCAGCACAAGGAACACTACATGAACTATTCAGGCTGCGGCAACACTGTAAACTGCGGCCACCCTGTCGTTGCAAACTACATCATCGAATGCCTTCGCTACTGGGTGCTTAACTACCACATAGACGGCTTCCGCTTTGATTTGGCGGCTGTTCTTAACAGGACACAGGACGGGGGTCTTGTAGAAGCTTCATCTCTTGTAGACGCCATTCAGCAAGATCCGGTACTCCACGACACAAAGATGATTGCCGAGCCTTGGGATGCAGGCGGCGGCTACCAGTCTGGCTGCTTCCCCGGACGCTGGGCAGAATGGAACGACCGCTTCCGTGACGACATACGCAAATTCTGGAACGGGCACGAAAAGCTTGCCACCGCAGCTGCCACAAGAATAAGCGGCTCAAACGACCTCTTCCAGTTCAGAAGGCCATGCAACAGCATAAACTACATCACCTGCCACGACGGCTTTACCATGAACGACCTTGTAAGCTACAACGGAAAACACAACGAGGAAAACGGAGAGGCAAACCGCGACGGCAACGACTCAAACTGGAGCTACAACTTTGGCTTTGAAGGCCCAACCGCAAACCCATCCATAGAGCGCACACGCACAAGGCAGATGAAGAACTTTATCCTTACAATGCTCATCTCCCAGGGAACACCAATGCTCCTTGCAGGAGACGAATTTAGGCGGGGTCAGCAGGGCAACAACAACGCCTACTGCCAGGATAACGAGACAAGCTACATCGACTGGGGAATATGCAGACTGAACGACCGGCTGGTAACATTCACCCAGCGGGCAATAGAACTTAGAAAGAAGCACGCCGTATTCAGAAGGGAAAATTTCTTCAAGGGCAACAAGGCAGGAGAAGTGCCGGACATTCAGTGGTATGCCTACGACGGAAGCATTCCCGACTGGAACGTAATGCAGAACTTTTTGGGCTTTACGCTTAGCGGAAAGTACTGCCTTGACGAAAACGGCAAGAGTGACAACGACTTTTACATAGCCATGAGCACCGACAGGCACGACACCCTGGTAACAATCCCAACGCTAAAAGACGGACGCAGGTGGTACCGGGTGGCAGACACGTCAATAGAAGCAGACGACAGCCTTGTTCTGGAGGGGCGCATAGAGCAGCTGCATTCACAGTCACGCTATGTGCTTCCGGCAGGCTCAATGGTCATTCTTATGGCAAAGTAGCGGATCTTGGCAAAAGAAATGCGGGTCAAAAACTTTGCAAAGTCAGCACCCGCATAAAAATGGAATAATACGGTCTGTGGAGGCACCGTGTTTTTATATACAGTTCTTAGGAGGAACAAATGAAATTTGACGCAGAAAAGTTCAAGGAGAATTTAACAGCGCGTCTTCGCAGGCAGTACGGTAAAGACATTACCCAGGCCACAAAACACGACCTGTTTGACGCAGTAAGCGCAAGTGCCCTTGAAATCATCATGCCAAACTGGATGGAAACACGCCGCGCTTACGAAGCAAAGCCCACAAAGCAGCTCTATTACCTTAGCGCAGAATTCCTTATGGGACGTGCCCTGAGCAACAACCTTATCAACACCGGAATCATGGATCATGTAAGGGAAGTTCTTAAAGGCATGAACGTTGACTACAACGTTATAGAAGACGAAGAACCCGATGCTGGTCTTGGAAACGGAGGCTTGGGACGCCTGGCAGCATGCTTCTTGGACAGCCTTGCAACCCTTGAATACCCCGGACACGGCTACGGAATCCGCTACGAATACGGAATGTTCGAGCAGCACATCATCGACGGCGAGCAGGTTGAATTTCCGGACAACTGGCTAAAGCACCGCGACCCTTGGGAAGTAAAGAGAAGCGACCTTGCAGTAACCGTAAAATTCGGCGGACAGATAAAATACGGCAAAACCCCGGACGGACAGGACCGCTTCTACATAGAAAATGCAGAAGAAATAACTGCAACGCCATACGACATGCCAATAGTTGGATTCGGAAACGAAACTGTAAACACGCTCCGCTTGTGGCAGGCATCAAGCCCGGACGGATTTGACCTGCAGCTCTTCAACGACATGCAGTACAACCGCGCAGTGGAAAAGCAGAACAATGCAGAAAACATAAGCCGCGTACTCTACCCCAACGACAACGGACCCATGGGTAAGGAACTCCGCCTTAGGCAGCAGTACTTCTTTACATCAGCATCCTTGCAGGACCTTATCCACCACTTTGTACTCAACGTGGGAACAGACTTCAGCAAATTCCCCCAGTACCACGTAATCCAGCTTAACGACACCCACCCGGTAGTAGCAATCCCGGAAATGATGCGCATACTCCTTGACGAATACAACGTAGGCTGGAACGACGCATGGAACGTTGTAACAAAGACATTCGCATACACAAACCACACAATCCTTGCAGAAGCCTTGGAAAAGTGGCCAATCGAAATCTTCCAGAGGCTGCTCCCCCGCATCTACCAGATTGTAGAAGAAATCAACCGCCGCTTCATGATAGAACTGCGCGCAAAATTCCCCAACGACTACGGCAAGCAGAACCACATGTCAATCATCCACGACGGAAAAGTTTACATGGGCTGGCTTGCAATCCACTCATGCTTCAGCGTAAACGGCGTTGCGGAACTGCACACAAAGCTGCTCAAGGAACAGGAATTCAAAGACTGGAACACAATCTACCCGCAGAAGTTCAACAACAAGACAAACGGCGTAACACAAAGACGCTGGCTGCTCTGCTCCAACCCGGAACTTGCATCCTTCATCACCGAGCGCATAGGCCACGGCTGGGAAACAGACCTTACCAAACTCAAGGCACTCGAAAAGTTTGCAGACGATGACGAAAGCCTCAACAAGCTTACCGAAATCAAAAAGCACAACAAGCAGAAGCTGGCAGACTACCTCAAGCACGCCCAGAACGAATTCCTTGACCCGGAAAGCATCTTCGACACCCAGGTAAAGAGACTTCACGAATACAAGAGACAGCTCTTGAACGTATTCCACATCATGTACCTCTACAACCGCATCGTGGAAGACCCGTCATTCAACCCGCCAAGCCGCACCTTCATCTTTGGAGCAAAGGCCGCATCAGGCTACCGCCGCGCAAAGCAGATAATCAAGCTCATCAACACCGTAGCGGAAAGAATCAACAATGACCGCCGCGTTGGTGGAAAGCTCCGTGTTGTCTTCGTAGAAAACTACCGCGTATCCGTAGCAGAAAAAATCATCCCGGCAAGCGATGTTTCCGAACAGATTTCAACCGCAGGCTACGAGGCATCTGGAACCTCAAACATGAAGTTCATGATGAACGGCGCACTCACCCTGGGAACAATGGACGGTGCAAACATAGAAATCGTAGAATCCGCAGGAAAGGAAAACGCATTCATCTTTGGCCTCAACTCAGACGAAATCATCAAGATAAACAGCGAGCACAGCTACAACCCGCAGAAGTACCTGGACCGCAATCCTCAGCTGGCAAAAATCCTGAACCAGCTTGTGGACGGAACCTACGACAAAACAGGCCTCCTCTTCCGCGACCTGCACGACAGCATCGTATTCGGAATCGAAGGCCAGAGACCGGACGTTTACTTTATCCTCGCCGACTTCGACAGCTACGTACAGGCACAGGAAAAAGTGGCAAAAGCCTATGCAGACAAGCGCAACTGGGCACGCATGGCACTCATCAACATTGCAAACTCAGGCAAGTTCTCTTCCGACCGCACAATCGAAGACTACGTACGCGACATCTGGAAAATCAACAAAATCAGGATTGACTAAAAGCTCCGGCCTTAAGCAATCCAAATGACATCAAAAGACTTGTTCGGAAGACCAGTTTTTCCGGGCAAGTCTTTTTTTTTAATTTTCTGGACGGTACCTTTGTACGCTCCACCATTTTATTCCATGGCTAACTCGACCGACAGCCCCTTTCGCCACCCGCTTTCCAGGGTTCCGGGGGCCCCCCACCCCCTCCATTGCTAACGCAACCCGCTTGCGCGGGCCCTTCCAATCGGGCGTAGGTCGCATAAAAAAATCCCTCCTTGGATTTTTTTATGATTGCAGAATTGCAAGGCAATTCTGCATGTTGCTAAGCCGCCATCCCTGGCTCGTTACTGCTTTGCAAGAAAGATTCAAATGCCTCACCAAAATTTAAAAAAATTTACCTACAGTATACTGTGGGTAATGGACTTGATTAAGTCCATTAAAAACTCTGCCGGGGAAAAGATTATGAAAATAAAACAAATCTTATGCTTATTGTTTATAGCGACAGCCCTTTTCACAACCTGCTCAAACTCCTCATCAAGTTCCAGTTCCGATGACTCAGTAAGCCAAGAAACCACACCACAGCAAACACAACCGCAGGTAGCCGGCTGCGCCAGTAATGCAGATTGTCCGAGAGGAACTAGATGCAGCCCCGTCACAGGTCAATGTGAGTCCATAATACAAGGCTGCACCGATTATGATGAAAATGAAAGATGCATAGCTTGTCATGGTAGATACAGTTTGTATAATGGGCGATGCATAATCAATGTGGCGAATTGTATAGATGGCGATAATGATGGAAATTGTATTAGATGCCTAGAAGGGTATAGAGTGTCTAATGGTGAATGCATACGAAACCCTTAAATAAACACAGAAAAGGAAGACTACACGCCATGAAGAAATCATCTTATATTATTCTGACAATCCTATTTTCACTTTTACTCTTTTCTTGCGCAAAAAATGCAATGGTTGAAAAGTTTTACGGATACGTAAAAGATCAGGAAGGCAATTTTGTAACGGAAAAAGACTTAAAGGCAGACTACTACTTTGTTTTCTACGGAGCATCGTGGTGTCCATACTGCATAGAAATGAAGGATGAAGTTACGGGCTTTTACAAGACCTACAAAAAGAAAAATAATTTTATCGTAATCTTTGCGGGCTGCGCAAAAGACAAATCAAATGACGACTTGACAAATTACCTAAAGCAAGAAGAATACCCATTCTATTACGTAGACTTTGACCACCGCGACGAATGCGGACTTTTTAAGCATGAAGAATACACTAAGTGTGAAAAGTTCTACATTCCAGGCTTCATACTTTTTGACAAAAATGGAAAAACCTTAAGCAACTCGAACGGTCCCTTAAAAATTGACTACAGGGCAAACAGGCCTCTTGAATACTTTAAAAAGAGTTTGCAAAAATAGTTTTCTTTAGGGAATGGCCACTTAATTCAAGACATTTTGCACTCTGTCCCACTCTCCAGAAAAGCGAAGGTCGTTAGACCTAAGCAAATCCGCTTGTTGGTTCATGCAATGGTGTGGCAGTTGCGGAAAACCGTATTTATGAACATGCCACACTGCGCATCTTCCGCAAGGGCAAAGGGTACAAAACCACGGAAAATAATTTTCTGTAAAACAAGGTTCTTGCCCATCAAGCCTAGCCCCGATTGGAAGGGCCGCGAAGCGGTTGTCGTAAGGCAATGAAGGCGAAAGCCGGTTCTCGCAACGAAGTTTCGAGCGACCCTGGAAAGCGGGGAATGCAAAGAAGGCTGACCGGACACGGAGTGCCAGGCACAGTTAAAAAAGGCAATACGCTCCAAAAAAGAAAAGAGAAATTGCACTAGATACATTGCCCTTCAAATGCTATAATTCGCCCATGAAAAAAATATTTCTTTTTGTAATTATGGCAATGGTTTCTGCGGCAGCTTTTGCAGAAGGGCATTCGGCAAGCGAAAGGCTTTCTACGGACGAGAAGCAGATTCGGCTTGAATACGCACTGGACATAACAGACTACACCCAGCGCATAAGGACCATGACAAAAACTCCGCTTCCGCCCTACCTTAGCGCAGCTGAATACATGGAGATGACCCGGGAGCAAGCCTTTGAGCAGTACAAGAAAATTGCAGACGAAGAGCCGGAAAACCTTATTGCCCAGTGTGCAGTGGGCTACTGCTACATAAACGAAATTGGAACGGAAGCTTCCAAAGAAAAAGGCATAAGCTACCTAAAAAAAGCAGCGGACAAAAACTTTGCGCCGGCAATAAACACGTTGGGCGCATATTCGGATTCAGACGAAGAGGCATTCAGCCTTTACCAAAAAGCTGCGTCCTTAAACTACATGACGGCACTTTTAAATCTTGAGGACTGCTACGAAGAAGGAAGGGGGTGCGAAAAGTCCCTAAAAAAAGCGGAAGAGACGCTGCTAAAAATACGCGACCTTTATCCCGACAATGACACGGTTTACATCTACCTGGCTGTATTCCACAGGGAAACCCTAAACGAAGAAAAAAGCAAATACCTTCCATATTATTTGCAAGCAGCAGAAAGGGGAAACAGGGATGCAATGTTTGCTCTTTGGTTCAACATCTATTCAGAGTACGAAGATGATGAAGACGGGACCAACGGGGAAAACAGGGCAAAATGGTACCGCCGCTACCAGGAAGAGCGGGCAAAGATGCAAAGAGAAAAGGAAAGAATAGCAAAGGAAAAGTTTCCCTACCTTTTAAAAAGGGCAGAAAGGGGAGAACTGTATGCAATAAAAAAACTTGTAAGCTACTACGATGACTATTCCCAAAGGCACACAAACAAAAGCAAGGCCTACGAATGGAGGATAAAGGCTGCGGACAAGGGAGACGGGGATGCATGCGCATATCTTGCATCAACGCTTGTAGAAGGAAAGTTTGAAAGCAGGAACTTTAAGAAGGCGGTTTTCTACTTTGACAAGGCAGTGGAATCTTACCCAGACAAGAAGTTTTTGCTTAGCTATTACATCAAAGACATAAACGAAGCTGCATTCGGAAAGCTAAAGGTTTACGGATTTATCAACCGCTACAACAAAAGCCAGGATGAATACGCCAGCACCTACCTTGTCTACTACGGGGACGACCTTTCCTTTGTAGAAGAAAAAGACGCACTTGCCTTTTGCGAAAAGTATGCAGAAAAAAACAAGGACTGTTCACTTGCACTTGCATACTACAAGTACCTTAACGAATCAAAAGAAGCGGCAGAAAAATACCTGGACGCCCACGGACTTTCGGACGCAAAGGAATTTCTGGACTACACGAATGACCCCTACGATCCAAATTCAAAAGAAAACCAGGTTAAGCGGGCAATGTGGGATAGGCAGCAAAAAGAAGAAATGGAAGGGCTAAAAAAAAGGATTGCGGAAAATCCTTACGATGCAGAGGCATGGTATTTGCTTGCAAATATTTACGACAACTCTTCCACACTAGAGGCAAAGAAAAAGGCATTCGACTGCTACACAAAAAGTGCAGACCTTGAATACAAAAATGCATACTATCCGCTTGCAAACTTTTACAAATGGGGCGACATCTGCGACAGTAACGCAAAAAAGGCAGGCGAACTTTACGAAAAAGGCGCAGATGCAGGAGACAGTCTCTGCCTAAACTCCCTTGCAGAAATGTACCGCGACGGAATTTATTTTGACAGGGAAAAGAATGAATTTGTGCAGGACTTTGACAAGGCAATAGAGCTTCTAAAAAAGGCCCTGCAGCTGGACCCGGACTCATTCAGCGCAAAGCATGAGCTTTCCATGTACAACATAAAGGTTTCCGATGACGATGATGATGAACTCTACTGGCTCTACCACAGCAAGCCAAAGAAAGATGCAAAACCCTTCGACTGGGATTCATGGACCTTTGGCGACTTTGAATTTGAAGACCAAGATGCAACCATCCCCGAATACAAGGAAGACGATGGCTACTGGGAAAACACAGAGATTGTGGAATGCTCCTTTGAAAAAGACAAGGAAAACTATTTTGCAAAAACAATCGACTCGCTAAAGCCCGGAAAGAACTACCGCCTGGTCTTTGCAGAAAACATAGAGTACAACACTAAAAAGCTAGATAGCCTCTACGATTATTTTTCGGAAAGCAAACAGGCACAAGAGCTTACCCTGGATTTGGACTTGCGCAAATGTAAGACCAGCTGGCTAGGCTCCAACTCAATCTGCGGAAAGTTCAGGAACATATACCTTCCGGACAAGGCAGCATTCCTTGCAAACGACAGCCTTGTGGTGTATGCAAAAAAAATCGTCTTTGGCTCGGGCATAAAACATTTCTCAGACCCAATAGATTCAAGGGGCATTGGGCTTATGGACTTTACTTTGGTAAGCGAAGAAAACTTTTCTGCAAGGCTTGCATATTCAATCTCCCAGCTAAAGGTAAACTACATGAGGGGCATTCCAATAAAAGCCAACTTTGAATTCTACACGGTGGAAGACGTCCACAGCCTAAAAATCATCAAGGATTTACGCACTACGCTGGAATCCAACCCGGACAAAAAATACGTCGTGGATTTTTCGCACTCAGCCTATGCGCGCGACCCCCAGAGCGGAGAAAGCATCCCCTTCCCCAGGAACTTCCTTGCAAAGCAGACAAACCTCTACTACCTGATTCTTGCCGGCTGCGACAATGTGGAATTTCCGGAAAACTTCTGCCGGGACTGCAAAAACTTGCGCTCAATAGTCATGTGGGACTTTGACGAAATTGCCGGTGACGGGGCATTCGAGGGCGTTTACAAGGACTGCACCATAACCGGACGAATTGGCCCAGAGCAGCTGCTCCGCAATTTGTTCTGATGGACGGCATCCCATCTTTTACTGTGCCCGGCACTCCGTAGCCGGTCAGCTCCTTAGCCTTTTTCCCTAACCGCAAACAAGGAGCGCCATGGGTTCACGCAGCGCAGCTTCCAGCGGGGCGCGTCATTTGGTTGCAATTCAATCTGGTGACTTTTCGCAAGAAAAGTCACGGGTAAAAATGCCAAGGAGGGTATTTTTACCCGCTTTCCGCGGTTTCAGTACCGCCAAGGCGGTACCACTTCGTGCCGCTACAATCGGGCGTAGGCTGCACCGCATTCGCCGCAAAGAAAATAATCAATGTCCAACTTATAACTCCTCATCATCTTCATCATATTCATCATCTTCGTCATCAAAAGTGTCAAAGTTGCGCATCAAACGAAAGCCAAGATATTCGAGCGGCATGACCAGCTCTTTTGAAATCTGGGTATCCAGTTCGCAAAGATCTTCTTTATCCTCGTAGCAGCCACCGCGAACGTCCCTAAGCTCATTGTCATCGGGGTCTGGATCCCACATCCACTCCCAAACATTACCGCTCATGTCGTAAAGTCCGTTTGCGTTTGGCTTTTTCTGTGCAACAGGATGTGTAACATCATCGCTGTTTTCTTTAAACCAGCCAACCTCATCCAAATCGTCGCTGCCTGAATAGGTTAATTCATCATCCTCACAGGCGGCATCTTCCCAGTCCACGCTCATGGGCAGACAGTAGCCATTTGCAGACCAGTCGCATTCCACCACCCCGTCAAAACATCCATGACCATCTTCACTATGCGGCTTGTACCACCAGTTCTCAGGGTCTGACTCGCCATCCACTAAATATACAGGTGTAAGGCCTTCCATAATGCTAAGCTTGTTGCAAAAATATACGGCATCATGCCAGTTTACATTTTCCACAGGATTGTTTGACGTATCTCCAATTTTTTCAAGAGCAGAGCGCTCTTCATCACTAAGTTCCTCATTGGAAAGCTGGTGGTAGCTTGGGTTTACCCCCATCACCTTCTTGTAAAGACGCTGAGTTACCGGAGTCATACCCATCCAGCATTTTTTGCCAGGAAGAACCACCATTTTGGAATCCGGGTCAATGCCAATGCTCACCAAGTCGCCAGCCTCATGTTCATCTTCAAATTCTTTATCAGCCATAAGACACTCCTTGCAAAAAAGAAAAGCTATTTTCAATTATATATCCATTTTAGGCAAAAGAGAAAACAATTTGCAAAAATAACTTCTTCTAAAACCGCGTTCTTGCCCACCAGCCTAGCCCCGATTGGAAGGGCGCGGAACGCGTTGCCGTTAGGCAATGGAGGCGAAAGCCGGAACCCTGGAAAGCGGGTAGAAATTGCATCCATGCAATTTCTACCCACAAGTTTCCTGCGGAAACTTGCAACACC
>Ga0256407_10011740_pt1 | contig 12057 bp, 9 predicted proteins | sample RumenRJG_04DNA_FD_193489 | JGI IMG/M metagenome (GOLD analysis project Ga0256407, IMG submission 193489) | Bovine rumen microbial communities from Lethbridge, Alberta, Canada - RJG_04 | ecosystem: Host-associated > Mammals > Digestive system > Stomach > Rumen | place: Canada: Alberta | collected... | reverse complement strand
TGACAGATAAATGATCATCACCAGGATGCCCAGCACGATCGGTATGACAAGCGCTGCTTCAACTGTGAAATAGGCGTCATGATCTCCGAAAAGGAGGCCGCCGTTCCTTTTTTGATCTGTGTTTTTCTGAGCCTTCCCCATTGCCGCTTATATCCTTACTGTCATGATGCTCTTAATACCGTTATTATCCCTGATTGCACGTACACTCTTAATGCCGTTCATATCCCTGATTGCACTTACACTCTTATGCCGTTTATATCCCTGACTGCGCGTACACTCTTATGCCGTTTATACTCCTGACTGCACGTGCACTCTTATGCCGTTTATACTCCTGATCGCGCTTATACCGCTTTTTCCTTTTACGTCAGGGCAGAGAATGGGGCGAAACCCTTTTCCCGGTCCTGTCACCATTGAATTTTCCCGAGGCACAAAAGCATATCTCCTGCTAAGGCAAGGCCGGTGAAAAACAAAAAAGGCAGTCTGGTTTTTCTCTCCGCTCTCCTGAAGATCATCAGCAGGATTCCGCACAGAGAAGCCAAAAGGAGCGAAGTCAGCGCAACAGTCCACACCATCCGGGTCCCGAGCAGGGCCCCCAGGACCAGAAAGCAGTATCCGTCTCCTTTCCCGGCTGCGCCTTCAGCCGCCAGCGAAAGGAGCAGGAACATGGCCCCCGGCAGCATGCCCGGGATCAGATGGAAAATATTCTCTCCTCCTTTCGCCATGATGGGAATGTCCAGCAGGAATGCTGCGCATCCTGCACAGACAGTGACCGGAAGGCTGATCTTGCGTCTTTTGAAGTCCTGCACTGCGCAGATTCCCACATAGACAGCCGCCAGCAAAAGCCTGATTCCGGCACTTCCTTCCATCTCTTGCGGAAATAATCCAGCCATTCTGCTTTCCTCCCTCGATCCATATGTTTTCCCTGACGGGTCCTTCGGTTATTTAGTGCGTCCCCCCGCATTTGGGGCAGGGGCGGAGATGCTTTGCTGCCTCTTCCGCTGTCTCCTGGTGTGTCGTTCTGGAAATCCGTGAGCAGTCAGGCGAACTGTGGTAACGGTTTCCGTCAGGTGTGATATAGACTGTCCCGTCCGGAGAAGGATGACAGTATTCGCAGGGATGATAAATAGAACCGTCATTTGCTCTCAGCCTGCCCAGATCCGATCCATTCACCTGGTGGACATGGGGCTTCAGATAGACACAATTCGGGTCTCTGTGGTACACGACGCCGTTTTCCGCTACGATCACAGGATCATCCGGAGCATCCGCCGGTTCACCATCCTCCTGGTTCCCCGTTCCGCTTCCAATCTCATATCCAGTCCACGCATGCGCGTAATAGGTGCTGCGGATGGAGAAATCCGGTCCGTTCAAAACAGGAATGAAGGGCCTGGTCCTGTAATCGGCATTGATCTCGACTATGTCATTTCCGGAGAGAATATGGGAATGCAGATAGGAGATCCCGGACGCTCCTCCCCTCAGGCAGGTACTGTTTAAATACCCGCTGCCCAGGCTGCTGCGGACTTCTCCCGCCACAAAGGCCATGGACAGAAAGTCGCCTCCCGGGATCTCCGGCAGGCTCGCTCCGCCTCCGGTTTCGCCTCCTGCGTACTCCCGGTACCAGGCATATTCGCAGATCCGGTCGCCCGCCTGCTGCAGGGCGCCGGTCACACTGCTCTGCAGCCTGACCACATCGAACAGGAAGAGGACATTAAAGATAAAAAACAGGAAAAGCGGAAGCACCAGTGCGGCCTCCACCGTCATGCTTGCCCCGAGAGAGCCGTCTCCGGAGAGAGCGATGCCTTTTTGAGTTCGGTTTCTCATGATGTCTTCTGCCCGGAGTGAACTTTTTTCCATTTTTTGATAACCTCCACAAAAAAGCATCGCTCGTTCCGGCACTGCAGGCCCCGGAGATCCGCGTTTCTGCAATTCTGCAGCCACATTCACCAGTATCTTCCGGGTCCTGTCGGAAGCTCAGGCTATTCTGTCGTCAATTAACCTCTGTATCCCCGGAGAGACGGATTGCCATCACGCATACCGGCATCAGATTGTCAGTTATAGCCCTCGCATTTTGTCAGTTCAAATTCATAACCGAACCTGCTCGTGACCGCCGCCTTCATGGAAAAGGCGTCCATACACCAGTCCATGCAGAAGCCCTGGTTTCCGTCCGTCTGCCGTATATCCATTTCCATCACATCCATTGTCCGCAGGCTCTTGATGGAACTGCCCTCCAAAAACAGCAGTCCCTGCAGGTATTCCGCATAGAGCAGACCGCTTCCCTCAGCTCCTCCCTGAATAGAGGTCTCCGGGGTCAGCATGCCGAACAGAGAAGATTTCCACGCCTCAGGGGTTTTATGGAGAGGCACTCTTCCGCCGTCAAACAAGGTCCTCAGGTCCTGGATTGTCTCAAAATATGCCCAGGCGAACAGAAGGGCGTTGCGGATCAGGTCTTTAAGTTCCGGGCTGAACAGAACCAGGGAGACGACCGCCGCGATGATCTCTACCTCCGCCTGGCGGGCAGAATCGGAAAAAATACAGACGCAGTTCGATGCCATGCGGATCAGAAACAGCTGCTCCGCAATTTTCTCCAGATTTTCCCTGTCCGTCTCCCTGCCGCACAGTATGTACTCGAGCTGATATTTCAGCTTTCCCTTCTCCAGCGGCGCCGTATAACAGCCGAATTTCTCTCCCAGATACAGGTCGTAAACAGCTTCATCCGCCCGCGGATAGCGGTGTGAATTTTCCGGCACCAGGGCGTCCCCGTAGTGTATGCCCCGCTCCGAGAGCAGGCTGCCGCCGGAAGAGGCCGCAGACAGTGCCGAGACATCGCCGAAGACCTGCTGCAGAAGGGGAAGCTGTCTGAAACTGTCCATTTTTTCAATTATCTCCTCAGCTGTATCATCGCCCTCCTCCCGGGCTTCTTTTCTCTCTTCAGCGGTGTGGTTCTCCCTGGCCTCCTCTTTTGCCTCCCGAAATCCTTCCCGGAGATCTTCTGAGGCCTCTTTTCTTTTTTCCTCCCAGATACTGCCGTCTTCCAGAAGGCCCTGCCAGGTGTCTGCATCTGCCAGAATTTCTGCCAGAACGCCTCCCGCCGGATCTGCGGACATATATGCGTAGACCTGCTCCCTGAGCGCTCTCGCTCCGTCGTCCGCGGCAAACCTCGAGGAATCCACTGTGAGCTCCGAAAGCTTTGTTCCCGTGAGTTCCCCGTTGAGTCCAAAAGCGGAGGCAGTTCCCGAATTCAGGTTTTTTTCCATGTAATCCTGAAGATGCTGCCGCACATTCTCAAGGCTTCCCGCTCCGCTTCCATAGGAAGTATCAATGAAGTACAAGTCATACTGCTTAAGGAGCTCACGGTGGAATTCCCCCAGAACCGAACGGACCGCAATGTTGCCCGCCGTCTCTGTCTTCATTCTGATCGCATTGATCCTCGCCCCCTCCAGGAGCACCAGGATCAGCGACAGAAGAACGGTGATGCTCAGGGCCAGGAAGATTGTCAGATATCCATCCTCATATGGTTTTTCTCCTGCCTTTCTTTGCAGCTTCATCTCTTTTTCCTCCCGGCCCTTTATTGCCATCCTTTAAAATTCAATACTCGCCTGAAACCCCGCCTGCGGGTCTTGTGCATCGTATGCGCGGCTGTAACATCCCTGCTGTGCAAACCCGTTATAAGAGCAGCCTGTTCCGCAGCGCATCCCTGCCTCATCTGACACACCTTCGGTGGGTCGGAGCGTTTATTCAGACAGCTTCCGGAAAATGTTAGTCCGGAACATCCCTCAGCGGAAGCACCTGCTCAGGCAGCAGATTATACATGGGGAATCATGCTTCCGTCCCATCCGATGATCTTGTTGCTGTCCGTTGTGATTTTCTTGAAGATCTTGTTGACCAGGTCATTGATCTGTTTTTTAAAGATGATGACCAGTCCGATCAGGACTACGATGATCAGTATGACTTCCACTGTTCCCATACCTGATTCATCTTTCCAGAAATCACTCATTTCCTTTCTCATTCCGTCCTCGCTTTCTGATGCTGTCCCTTACATCCATCCCCTCAAAACGCTACCGGAGAACAATGTCTGACAGCATCCGCAAATGTTGGTTTTTCCCGCGCGTCAGCGCTGTTTTCACACGCCGGTGAGGGGCGTGACCGTAAATGTATGCGCCTGCTCCTTTCATCTGTGTCTTTTTTACATAGGACTCCTTTCCCGTGTGCCCTATTTTTTACATGGAAAAGCTGAAATATGCCGGTACGATAATGATCAGCATTGTCACGCCGAGCATAATCATCATCGGCAGAAGCAGCTTTGTCCCCGCCTCTTCCCCTAGTTCTCTGGCCAGATTTTTCCGTTCTTCAAATGAACTCTGTGCCTCCTCCTGCAAAACAGCCAGCAGGGTGTCATTTCCTCTGCGGAGGTTCTGGACCAGAAGGCTGCAGAGCTTTGTGTACTGGCGGGAATGGCATCTGCGCCCGAAGTGCATGTAGGCTTCCGCCTCAGCAACTCCGCTGTCAAGTTCATTGCATACCAGAAGAATTTCCTCATAGAGATATCGAATGTTCTGTTTTTTTCCCGCTTTCCTTTTGCTCTCCGCTTCCTGCTGGCCGCGGTATTCCGAAGCGCATTTATAAAAAACATTGCGCACGCTCATTCCCGCGCCCAGGTACAGGACAATCCTGCTGATGAGCTGAGGATAGTCAATTGCCAGCTGGCGGCTCCTCTCAATCGTCCGCTCATGAATTCTGCGGTCCATCATGTACCAGGCACACGCGCAGATCAGCATTCCCATCAACAGGATCCCGGAGCTGACGTCTTCAATCTGTTCCTTCCAAACCAGGGCGGTTCCGTCCGCCTCGGAGGGCAGGGAAAAAATATTGTCCTCAGAACTTTTCTTTTCAGCCTCCTTCAGTGTATTCTCGATTTCTCCCCGGAATCTGGTCTCCTCGTCCCGGACCGGCGCCCTGACCGTGAAGGACATCTTTTTTTCAAATCTCCAGTCTCCGTATGTGAGGATCAGAGTCAGGTCCGCTTTCTCTGCCCTGTCGTCGGCATACTCGCTGTTAAAAATACTCCCGTCAGTATCCAGTACTGCGTACCGGCTGCTCTCCCAGTCCGCCGCAAAGGGAAATAATTCTTCCGCTGCCGGCATTTTCAAGGGCTGCCGGATATCATCAGCATCTGCATTGTCACCCAGCAGGCAGTCCGGAAAGCGTTTCAGGATATTCCCGGCCTGTTTTTCTGCCTCCGGACGGGTCAGTCGGCGCGCATGTACCGTGACTGTATAAGTCCCGAAATCCTTTTTCTTCTCTGTCTCCTCACCTCCCTGTTCTACTGCTGCTTCCGCTTCTTTTTCCGGCTCTTCTGTCTCTTTTGCCGATACTGCTGTCGTTCCCGATTCTTTTGTCACTTCCGCCGTTTCTGCCATCTCTTTGGCCGATGCTGCCGTCGTTTCCGGTGCTTCCGTCACTTCCGCCGTTTCTGCCATCTCTTTGGCCGATACTGCCGTCGTTCCCGGTACTTCCGTCACTTCCGCCGTTTCTGCCATCTCTTTGGCCAATGCTGCTGTCGTTCCCGATTCTTTTGTCACTTCCGCCGTTTCTGCCATCTCTTTAGCCAATGCTGCCGTCGTTCCCGATTCTTTTGCCATTTCCGCCGCCTCCGCACCGGACATTTTCTCTGTCTTTGCCCTCTCTGCCTCTTCCTGCGCTACAGGCACAGACCCGGGTACAGACTCAGGAACAGATTCGGTTACAGACTCAGGTACAGATTCGGTTACAGACTCAGGTACAGGCGCGGGAAGAGCTGTCACACTGACCCTGCGGTCCGATCCGCCTGCCGGTGCCCGTTCTATTGTTCCGTCATCCCGTACTACTCCGGATCCCAGAGACTGAAAGTGCAGGACTCCGGCAAGCACTATTCCGGCTATTAACAGAAGCAAAATCTTCTCGGTCTTGGCAATCCTGTAGACGATCTCGCAGCGCCGTGCCTTGATCGAGGGGTACAGAACGGAGAAATCGTTCCGCACCCCCTCCTCCCCCGGAATCGGGAAATCCTTTCCTTTCTTCCTTCTCTTTTCCCGATATTCGAGGAGTTTTCTATACAGAAAAACAGCCATCTTCCTGAGTGGAAGGAAACAGGGAGGATCCCGCGCATACGGGGGAACATCTTCGCGGAAAGCCAGTACCGCAAGGGCGATTACCCCGCCAGCCAGCACAAAATACAATCCGGAATACAGCACCGGAATAATATCCCTCAGTCCTATTCTCATCTCTTCTTCCTCTTATCCGTGTTTTTTTAATTCAATCGCTATGATCAAAGCTCAATCGCCATAATCTTGTCGGACAGCAGGATCGCGGTCAGGTACGCGATCAGACACCCTGTCATAAAGACAATCCCCGCCGCGTTGTGATACAGCACATCGAAAAAGCCCTCTGTGGAAATCCCCAGATAAAAAATGATAAAAAACGGCACACTGTCCATGATTTTCTGTTCGAACCTTCTGCTGCTGAGCAGAAGGTCAATCTCTGTGTCAATTTCCATCCTGTCCCTGATCAGAGACGCTGTCCTGTTCAGAATCTCGGGCAGGTTGCCGCCGCTGCGCCTTGCTATGGCAAACACCTCCGCGAATTCACTGATCTCTTCAATCTCCCAGCGGGAGGCGAATTCCACCAGCAGCTTTTCCAATGGAATCCGGTTCTCCATCCCGCGCACGATTCTTTCCATCTCCATTGTGATCATAGCCTTCTCCCCGAATTGGAATGACATTTCGCGGCGGCATTCGGCAAAGGCGTTTTCCGACGAATAACCCGCCTTGAGAGCTGTGATGATGGCGGCGAGAGCCTCCCTGAACTGGCCTGACAGCTCCCTTCTGTCTTTTTGTGCCTTTTCCCTGCATCTGCGTCTGTAATACGGTATGATCAGGGGAATCAAAAATACTGCGGCAATAATGGAATCATAAAAAAGGTGAGCTGCCATTGCGATCAGGACTGCTCCCTCCAGAATGAAGACCGGATGCCCCGGCATATGCAGCCTGCCCCGGATCCACTGTACCGGACCCGCTCTTCTCTCCATCCCGAGGGAGTTCTTCTGCTGTCCGGTCTTTCCCGTTTTTTCTTTTTTCCCTGTTTTTATCCTCATGGCTGTCCTTCGTTTCTGAGTAAGAAATATCTGTGTAAGGTGTATCCGTATAAAGAATTTCCATGTGAATTTTTTTCGACATTCCTCCCCTGTCCCGTCTGTTATCCCCAGGGGCAGTCCACACCTGCCATGGCAAGCTTATCTCTGGAAATCAGTTTTCCGGTTTGTTCCCAGATTCCGATAATTTTTCCGTCCCTTTCTTCTTTCTCGCGGAAGCGGAAAAGGGGTGCGGTCACGATCCTTCCGTCCTCCATTCCCGTGACTTCACAGATTTCCAGAAGTTTCCGGGTCCTGTCGCGCAGCCTTCCCAGATGAATGATCACATCGATCGCCGAGGCAAGCTGCCCGCGGATCGCGGGCAGGGGCAGATCCATTCCCATGAGAATCATGGTCTCCAGCCTGGCCAGCATGTCCTGTGCGCTGTTTGCGTGCCCCGTCGAAAGTGAGCCGTCGTGTCCGGTATTCATAGCCTGCACCATATCGATCGCCTCGCTTCCTCTGACCTCCCCGACAATCACGCGATCCGGCCTCATGCGAAGCGCAGAGCGGATCAGATCCCGGATGCTGATCGGGCGGCATCCCTCGACGTTGGCGTTTCTCGCCTCAAGACGCACTAGATTCTCTATATGCCTGATCTGTAATTCGGCATTGTCTTCAATGGTTATTACTCTCTCTTCTGCGGGTATGTACTCCGAGAGAGCGTTCAGAAAAGTGGTTTTTCCGGATCCTGTACCTCCGCTGATAAAGATGTTGTATCCTGCCCGGACGATACAGCTCAGAAAAGCCGCGATATTTTCGGGGATCGAACCGAACCCGAGCAAGTCTTCCATGCGGATGGGCTTTTCCGGAAAGCGGCGAATCGTCACGATAGGGCCGTTCAGAGCCACCGGCGGCAGAACTACATTGACACGGTCTCCATTAGCCAGGCGGGCATCCACGATCGGAGTCGATTCATTGACCACTCTGTTGCATGCGGATACGATCTGCTGCACCACATCCTCCAGCTTCTCCTTTGACACAAAAGTCCTGTCGGTGCGCTGGATTTTGCCTCCGCGCTCAATGAAAATATGGTCCGGCCCATTGATCATGATCTCTGTGACGGTGGAGTCTTCAATAAGCTCCTGCAGCACATCCAGCCGGCGGATCGCATTGAAAAGTTCCATGCGCATCTGCTTCATTTCATCGAGGGAGAGTTCTCCCTCTCTCTTTGCCCGGATAATCTCCTCGTCAATCAGCCCGAGGACTTCCTCGTCCTCCACGCTTCTGGAAAAATCGATCCCCCGCATGATCGCGCCGTGAATCCCGTCCCTGACAAGGGCGTAGTCCTGTTCTCTCATCCCCGCGGTCTCCTTTCCCTGTTTAAATGTCCGCAAATGCCCGGGCGGGCCCGGCATTTGCGGCCGCTCTCCCCGCTGCTTATCTGATCGGTTAAGATCAAAGCTCCGCGCTTTCCCCGCTGCTTATCTAAACTTCGTATGATTAAAGCCCGCATTGCTCCGCGCCGCAGGCGCTCCCGCAATGCTTTTTTAATCGTACTCCCCGCTAAGCAGCTGGCTGCGGATATAGGCGGCCAGTTCGCCCCGCGTCAGGTCCCCCAGCCCGGACGGGAGTTCCCTGAACACAGGAAACTTCCAGTGCTCTGTCCGCATCCTCACATCCTCATAGTTGGATCTCCGCAGCAGGTCTTCATACTGAAAATATTTCGCGCGGGAAAATGTGTCATCGCGCACAATGGTGTAGACCTTGTCGCAGGTCCTGAGCAGATCAAAAAGCCCGTCCGTGTGTTCTGTCAGATCCATGAGCAGATATTCATATTCGGTGACTTTCTCAATCGTGCGCAGCAGGCTGCTCCACTGTTCTTTCCTGATGGAGCGCAGTTCGATAAAGGACTTCATCGGGGGCAGGAAATGGAGTCCTCCCACCTCTTCCGTCATCAGTTCCAGCTGTCCGGCAAGTTTCTCCCTGGCGCATTCGTTGTAGTAGATCAAGTCACTCACGCTTCCCTGGAATTCCCTGGACAGCATCTTCTCAAGCCCGGAAAAGGCCTCGAAATTCATGTACAGAACCCTGTACCTGCGGGCGAGGATCTGTCCCAGAGTCATGGTAAACATAGTCTGCATGCAGTGGGTCACAGGAGTGTAGACTCCGATCCTGACCATAGGGCTTCCATGCCGCATAGACGCCACTACCGGTTCATCCCCGACCAGGCACTTTTTCCGGATGCTGAGCGCAATATTTGTGATCGACTGGAACTTGCTGATATTCTCCGGTTCCTCAATCCATTCATCGCTCTCATTCAACAGCAGAAGATTCTCAAATCGCGCTTCTTTCACTGCCTCCGTATACTGGGACTGCGCGATCACGATCAGCGCCATGTCCCTGCACTCAGAATCCTCCAGGAGTTTGTCCGCGCCTGTATAGAGCCTGATTTCACAAGGGAAAGCCGCCTCCTGACGGAGATACTCCACAAGCCGGCCGGCATATGAGATATCGCTGTCGCAGATTGCTATTACCTTCTCTGTATTACCCGGATTGCCCATTTACGCATCCTCCCTTTTCACACCGACTGTTTTCTTCTCACGGCAATGCTCCGCCGTCACATGTACTCCGGAATCTGCAGTACCTCTTCACACTGCCTGTTCTCCGAAACAGTGCCTGCTTCCCACATTGCATGTTCCCCGAACCCCTGGTCCTTTCCTCCAAAGCAGTACCAGAGGAAGGCAGTCCCTTTTTGAATCTCCCTGAAATCATCTAAACGCTCCTCAGTAAAATCCCGCCAGGTGAAACAGTACGCTCACCGCCACCGGAAGGGCAAAGTGGACTCTGTGCACCTCTCCTTTTGTCCAGATAAGTCTGATAACCCCTATAGCCGCTCCGGCGGCAAAAGAAGCCGCGAAACAATGCAGATAATCCCCGGAGGGCATGAAGGCGGAGACAGCCGCCAGAAGTTTGATATCTCCCGCTCCCAGGCCTCCCGCCTTATAAAAAGGAAACAGGACAAGTCCCGTAAAGCCGACGGCGCAAAAAACATCCAGAATCCCGGGCGCCCCTGCCCGCTGCACAGAAAATGCCAGCCCGGCCAGAAGCCCCGGCATAGTCACGGCATTGTATACCTTTCCCCTGTACAGATCCGTCGCGGCGGAAAACACAGCGAGACAAATCAGTACAATATCTGCCACGAGTGAAATTCCTCCTTCCACTGCACTCTCCTGTAACAAAATCCACCGGTTCATCTTTTATGCATCTCCCTTCCCTGCGCACTGCTAAGGCGGATCTGCACCGCCCTGCTCCTCTCTTTCCGCGTCTTCTCACCGGTTTTTCACCGTTCTCCTCCCGACATTGATTGCTGTGTCGAATAATTATTTATTCAACCGCCGCTTTATTTGATGATTATAGCCACCTTCTTCATGGCCTTCAATACAAAAATCAGAATTTATTCATTTTCATCGTTTTGACGAAAATCATGGTCTTTTTTATCCACAATCTCTGTTTTAAGCCATGATTCCAACGTTTTCAGGTGTCAAATGCTTGTTTATCCACAAACTTATCCACATAATCACATATGCACAGCCACCTCGCTTCCGAATTTCCATTTATATGGATTAGGATTCCAGGCTTTTCAAAACACTCTTCGCAGGCCAGCACTCTGCCCGCAGAAAAAAAGTACTGCCTCTGCCGGGCTGCGGTTTGGGGTAAACCCTGTATTACTGCCGGTCAGCGAAGCTGCTCCGCATGTCAGCACGAAGAACACTTCCACTCCCCCGGGAAGGACAGCAAAATCACAGAGTGCCGGACAGTACGTTACACGCCCTGCCGAGGGCTGTAACGTTGCGTTCGACGATAACACTGCTTCGCACTGTCAATACACTTCGCGTTCGTCGAACGCCGTAAAACTCCGGTTTTTGTACGCTACGGCGTACAAAACACGTCGAGTTTCAGGTGGATCTGTACTGTAAAGACAGTACTGAGTAAAAAACCACAGATCAATTTTTTCTTTCATTCCCGCCCATGTTCTTTTATAATGAGTCTTGACATTTTTCAGTGAAATGCCCACATACACGCTATAGCGGAATCCTGCCCGTGAAACGCAGCACCGCTATGAAGCGTTTTCACTTTTTACATGCGTATTCCGCTTCTGGTGTCACGGATGTTCGCGCGATAAAACCGGTTTTCTTTTTTACGTAAATATCGCTCGACATGATAAAGTCACAGGGATTGCGCGAAAAAATCATAGCCTATGGAGGATAAGAACCATGACAGAACTCCACCCCCTGCTTATCAGTTATTATGATGAAATCGATCCGCCTAAGCGGTATGCATATCTCAAAGAATATGCCGAGGCCGTCGGAATCGGGATGTCCCCTGCCGATGTCTACAGGATTGATCTTTTTAATGCGCGGCATTCCAATTCCAATGCAAAAAGCATTTTCGGCATTTTCGGAAAGTCAAAATCCCCCGGAAGCAGGGCAGGCAGCGGGAATGATTCATCCCTTCCCAATCCTCCCGGAGAGCTGGACGTTTTCCTGAGAGAGCTCCTCGTCATGCTGACCATTTATAAAAACGGAAGTCCCTTTCCGAAAAAAAACAGTAAGGATGTGCTGACATGTCTGAGCACTCTCCGAGTGGACGACAGGCCCTCCAGGGACAAAGACTGCGAGGAGGTCCTCTACCTGGAACTGCGCAACGCCATAAAGCGATATTTTTCCACCTGCCAGGACTACACCTACGGAAGAAAATTACTGGGTCTCGGTATTGCAAAGCCTGAGGAACGGGAAAGGCTTCGCTGCTTTGACACCTGGGGCTTTTCCTTCGGACTTGCCCGCTTCCTGGACCTCACGGAAGAGATGGAGCTTATCTGCCGGGCTGCGAACGATGAGTACTGCGCATCCGTCGACGGTGCCGAGTCCCTCGAGTTCGTCTACAAAAAATTT
>Ga0256407_10011737_pt1 | contig 12060 bp, 8 predicted proteins | sample RumenRJG_04DNA_FD_193489 | JGI IMG/M metagenome (GOLD analysis project Ga0256407, IMG submission 193489) | Bovine rumen microbial communities from Lethbridge, Alberta, Canada - RJG_04 | ecosystem: Host-associated > Mammals > Digestive system > Stomach > Rumen | place: Canada: Alberta | collected... | reverse complement strand
CTTCCATCAACATATTTGATCATACTCTGCTTGGAGACGAATATGAATTTCATTGATGAAATGTCATCACGGCTCATGACGAGTACGGGATCCTCATTCTTGGAGTCAAAACCGCTGACATTATCTATCGGCAATCCCTTATCTCTGAACTTGCCGTAAGGAAGATCGCTGACTTTGAAACTGTGCATATTTCCTTTATTGGTAAACACGCAGAGCTTACCTGTATTCTTGCAGTTAACGATATAAGAATTCTCTGTATCTGCCGCTTCCTTATTACGCTCATATGTTGCAGTATCGATCACTCTGCAGTATCCGAAACGATCCATAAGGAATACCATGTCGATCTCTTCGACCGGCTTCTCCACAACAACTGCTTCAGCCACATTATCGATAACCGTACGGCGCTCTCTTGAAAACTGCTTCTTTATGAGATCAAGATCCTTTATGATCTCACGAGCCATGGAATCCTTTCTGTCCAGGATATCCTCATATTTATAGATATTGGCCGTAGTCTCTTCATACTGCTTCTTCAAAGCATCGATCTCGAGGCCTATAAGTCTGTAGAGTCTGAGCTCCAGGATAGCATCGGCCTGACGCTCTGTAAAATGAAGCATCCCTGCCATTATCTTTGATTCTTTGGCTTTAAAATTAATGCCTTCAGTCTTACCTTCTACAAGGCATGCCTTAGCCTGGGCACGGTCTCTCGAACCGCGAAGGATCTCGATGATAAGGTCGATGACATTACATGCCTTGATAAGACCTTCCTGAACTTCTTTCTTCTCACGCTCTTTCTGAAGCAGAGTCGTATATTTCCTTCTGTTGACTTCGAACTGGAATTCAACATTGTATCTGATAGCCTCTCTGAGAGAAAGAGTCTCGGGACGGCTGTTGGCGATAGCTAACATATTCACGCCAAAAGTATCTTCAAGCCTTGTCTTCTTATATAACAGATTCTTGAAGTTCTCTACATCAGCATCCTTCTTCAATTCAATGACAATACGGATACCTTCTTTGGAAGACTGATTGGAGATATCGACTATATCCGTTGTCTTTCTTGTCTCCTGAAGCGCCGCAACATCCTGCAGGAACTTGGATATACCTGCACCTATCATGGTATAAGGGATCTCGGTGATCACAACAAGCACATGACCGCCCTTAGCCTGTTCTACCTCGATCTTACCTCTGATCTTGACTTTGCCGACACCGGTCCTGTATATCTCAGGCAGCTCATCCTTATTTGTGATGATGCCTCCCGTAGGAAAATCCGGACCGCTTACGTATTTCATAAGCTCATCGGAAGTTATATTTTCATTTTTGATATAAGCTTTGGTAGCCTCGATCACTTCTGCCAGGTTATGAGGAGGTATATTGGTAGCCATACCGACAGCTATACCTTCCGAACCGTTCACAAGAAGATTGGAAAACTTCGCAGGAAGGACCGAAGGTTCCTTCTCTGTCTCATCGAAGTTAGGGATGAAATCCACTACGTCCTTATCAAGATCCGATAAGAGATTCTCTTCCGCGATCTTGGTAAGACGAGCCTCCGTATAACGCATTGCAGCTGCGCCATCGCCTTCAATATTGCCGAAGTTACCATGACCGTCAACAAGAGCAAGACCTTTTTTAAAATCCTGACTCATTACAACTAACGCATCATAGATGGATGAATCACCATGAGGATGATATTTACCCATGGTATCGCCGACTATACGTGCACTCTTCCTGTAGGCTCCGTTGTAGTGGATCCCCAGCTCATGCATATCATAGAGAGTCCTTCTCTGAACCGGCTTAAGGCCGTCCCTTACATCGGGAAGCGCACGGGCTATGATAACGCTCATGGCATAATCGATATAAGACTTCTGCATTACATCGGAATATGCCGTTTTGATTATTCTTTCCTGTTCTTTATCTTTCATTAAACATGTCACCTCATGTAGATTCTCTTATCACGGATTCATCAGATATCGAGCATTGCTTCTGTTGCATTCTCGTGAATGAATTCCTTTCTTGGAAGAACATCCGCGCCCATAAGCAGTTCGGTTGTACGTGATGCGATCATGGGATCTTCTATATTAACTCTCTTAAGCATCCTTCGCTCAGGATCAAGGGTTGTCTCCCAGAGCTGTTCGGGATCCATCTCACCGAGACCCTTGTATCGCTGAAGTGTAAATGAACCTTTATGATTTTTTCTGTATCTGGCGAGGGCCGCATCATCATAAAGATATTCCTCCTGCCCCTTGGAAGGCATTGCCTTATAAAGAGGAGGCATAGCGATATAAACATGACCTTCGGAGATAAGCTCCGGCATGAATCTGTAGAATAAAGTAAGAAGCAGCGTACAGATATGAGCACCGTCCACATCGGCATCGGCCATGATAATGATCTTGTCATATCTGAGTTTCGTTATATCAAAATCATTACCGTATCCTTCGGAAAAACCGCAGCCGAAAGCATTGATCATGGTCTTGATCTCGGCATTGGCGAGAACCTTATCTATAGAAGCTTTCTCAACATTGAGGATCTTACCTCTTATAGGAAGTATCGCCTGATATTCACGATTTCTGGCAGTCTTGGCTGAACCTCCGGCCGAATCACCCTCGACGATAAAGATCTCACATTTCGAAGCATCTTTTGATCCGCAGTTTGCAAGCTTTCCGTTGGAATCAAATGAATATTTCTGCTTTGTAAGGAGGTTGGTCTTTGCTTTCTCCTCGGTCTTTCTGATCTTCGCAGCTTTCTCGGCACATCCGATGACAGCCTTAAGGACTTCCAGATTACGGTCAAAGAAACGTACCACTTCGTCACCTGTAACCTTGCTCACAGCCTTTGCTGCATCCTGGTTATCCAGCTTGGTCTTGGTCTGTCCCTCAAATCTGGGATCGTGATGCTTGATGCTGACAACGGCTGTAAGACCGTTTCTGACATCGGGGCCTGTAAAATTGGAATCTTTATCCTTAAGTATACCCAGCTGTCTTGCATAGCTGTTGATAACGGTAGTGAACATTGTCTTAAAACCGGTTATATGAGTACCGCCGTCCGAATTATAGATATTATTACAGAATCCAAGTACATTCTCCTGGAATTCATTTACATACTGGAAAGCGACCTCGACCTCAACGCCCTCAGCCTCTCCCTTATAATCAATAACATCCGTAACGGTTTCTTTTCCATTAGTCAGAGCCTTAACAAAACCGATGATACCTTCGGGCTCGTGATATTCCACAACCTCCGGTTCATCACCGCGAAGATCAGAAAAAGTGATGGTAAGACCCGGGTTGAGATAAGATGTCTCATGAAGTCTGCTTTTGATATCCTCAGCTTTGAATACCGTCTTATCAAAAATGGTATCGTCCGGGATGAAATTAACCTTTGTTCCCGTCTGTCTGGTATTGCCGATCTCCGGAAGAAGTCCGCCTATCAGCTTGGTAACAGGCTTACCCTTTTCATATTTATCTTCATATATATGTCCGTTTCTTTTGATGGTTACGGTCATATGATTGGAAAGAGCATTTACAACGGAAGAACCTACACCGTGAAGTCCACCGCTGGTCTTATATGCTTTATTATCGAACTTACCGCCGGCATGAAGTGTGGTAAATATAACTCGCTCCGCGGACATACCTTTTGCATGCATCTCCACAGGCATACCACGGCCGTTATCTTCAACGGTCGCCGATCCGTCTTTCTCCAAAGTAACATGAATATGATCACAACATCCCGCAAGATGTTCATCAACCGAGTTATCAACTATCTCATATACAAGATGGTTGAGACCTTTGGTGCTGGTAGAACCGATATACATTCCCGGTCTCTCACGGACAGGTTCAAGTCCCTCCAGAACCACAATATTTTCCGCACCATAAGACGATGCTGCAGTATTTTTATCAGGCATTATAAAATCCTCCCTGTTATGTCTACCTCTGCGGCAAGCGCTATTATAACATCAGATACCAAACTAATACAAGATACGGCATCCTTATGTGATAATACGCTAAATATTGAATCGCAGTTTGCATTATAGAACATTTGTTTTGTTTTTGCAATACTCGTACCGCACATCCGTTCCCTTGTACGGCCAATGATAATAATTTAAGATGATGAAATGGCTTACAGTTTATGAGGCATCAGCGATATGAATATTTATGACATAGCACAAGAAGCAGGTGTATCCATTGCCACCGTTTCAAGAGTACTCCACAACAGCGATAAAGTAAGCAAGAGTACCAAAGAAAAGGTAATGGCTATAATCGACAGAAATGATTACCACCCTAATGTGTTTGCTCAGGGGCTGGGATCTGACAGTATGCACACCATTGGTATCCTGGTCCCGGATATTGCCGACCAGTATATGGCGTCTGCTTTCTCATCTCTCGAAAAACTTCTGGTCGCTTACGGCTATGACTGCATCCTCGGTTGCAGCGGATATGATGCCAAAGACAAAGAGAAACATTTAAAGCTCCTTCTTGAAAAAAGGATCGATGCCATCATTCTCGTAGGTTCAACCTATGCGGGAAGCGAAGATCCGACGCATAACACGGATTATATACTTGCTGCCGCAGGCGAAAAGCCTGTCTTTATCATCAACGGCATCATAGAAGGAAAAAATATCTATTGCACCGCTACTTATGATAAAAAAGCCGTTTTCGAAGTAACGGATAAACTCATTAAAAAAGGACGAAAGAATATTCTTTTTCTCACCGATTCACAGTCCTACTCCGCAAACCAGAAGAAAAAAGGATATGAAGAAGCTCTCAAAAAAGCCTCTATCGATCCGGATCCCGAACTCATCCTCCATACCCAGAACAATGTTCATACGGTTTTGGATCTGCTGAGCGAAAAGGATCTTGATTTTGACGCTGTCATCGCCACTGATGACGGTATGGCCATAGGCGCTCTGAAATATGCATTGAAAAAAGGCCTCCGGGTTCCCGAAGACCTTGATATAGTCGGTTATAACAACTCATCTATCTGTGAAGTGTCCGCACCGGAACTCACCAGTATAGATAATAAAGTTGATAAAGTCTGCAGCATCACCATCGACAGACTCCTCAGAGTCCTTAACGGTGAAACCGATGTGCCCGTCTGTGAAATGATCGAATGCGATCTTGTTCACAGAGAAACCTGCTGAGCATCAGACCAGATCGGCGATATCATAAATAAGCTGTTCCGTATCCGCCCATCCCAGACACGGATCCGTGATAGACTTTCCATATATTCCCTCGCCTATCTTCTGGCAGCCTTCCTTGATATAACTCTCGATCATTACGCCCTTTACGAGTTTTCTGATATCTGCATTTACACGACGTGAGTGTAATACTTCTTTAACGATCCTGGGCTGTTCCGCAAATCTCTTTCCCGAATTGGCATGATTGGTATCGATGATACATGCCGGATTGATAACGTCGGATTCACCGTAAAGTTCCATAAGGAGAGCAAGATCTTCATAATGATAATTAGGAATGGATCTGCCGTGCTTGTTCACCGCGCCTCTTAAGATCGCATGGGCATAGGGATCTCCCGAAGTCTTTACTTCCCATCCTCTGTAAATAAATGAATGGGGATTCTGAGCCGCATGTATTGAATTGATCATGACAGAAAGATGTCCGCTGGTGGGATTCTTCATTCCCGCCGGTACATCAAATCCGCTGGCAGCAAGTCTGTGCTGCTGATCTTCCACCGATCTGGCGCCGATCGCAACATAAGAAAGGATATCAGAAACATATCTCCAGTTTTCCGGATAAAGCATCTCGTCCGCACTTGTCAGATTTGATTCCTTCATAACTCTGATATGCATCTGGCGCATGGCTATGAGGCCTTTTAAGAAATCTGGATCTTCCGTAGGATCGGGCTGCGCAGTGATCCCCTTGTATCCGTCACCATTGGTTCTGGGCTTGTTAGTATATACTCTGGGAACAAGGATGACCCTGTCCTTTACCTTGTCATAGATCCTGGAAAGTCTGTTGGTATAATCAACTACCGCCTCCTCGTTATCAGCTGAGCAGGGTCCGATGATGACCAAAAACTTATCGCTCTTTCCTGCGATAACATCACAGATTTCCTTATCTCTTTCCTTCTTAAGTTCCTGAAGCTTCTCCGGAACCGGGTACTGCTCTCTGATCTCCGTTGGTGTCGGAAGTCTTCTTACGAATTCAAATGACATTTTGCTTATCTCCTGTTGTATTTAAAAATAAAACGACCGTTTTGAAATTATATCAAAACGGCCGCATGCAATCCATAACCAAAATTATATATCATCCACGGGGGAAATTCTTTGCATAAACTTCGCGAAGCTTATTCTGAGTCATATTCGCGTAAATCTGCGTTGTGGAGATATCTGAATGTCCGAGCATCTCCTGAACACTTCTGAGATCCGCGCCGTTCTCAACAAGATGAGCTGCGAAGGAATGTCTGAGAGTATGCGGTGTGATATCGGATGTAATGCCGGCCTTTCTTGCATAATATTTAACAAGCTTCCAGAATCCCTGTCTGCTCATCGGTTGACCGGAGCAGTTAGTAAAGAGTGTATCATTTTCTCCATCTGAAACCATAAGATTTCTTGCATTCTTAAGATAATCAGTGAGAGCTCTTTTAGCGGGAGCGCCGAAAGGAATGACTCTTTCCTTTCTGGAATCTCTGCACATGATGTAACTTACCTGAAGATTTACATCGGATACTTTAAGATTGATGAGCTCTGAAACTCTTATACCTGTAGCATAGAGAAGTTCCAGCATTGCTCTGTCGCGAAGGTCCTTGGGCGTATTGCCTCTGGGCTGATCAAGAAGTCTGTTGACTTCATCAGTTGATAAGATCTCAGGCATCTTCTTGTCGATGTGCGGAGCCTTAAGACCATCTGAAGGATCATCCATTATATAATGACTACGAAGCATAAAATGATAAAATGCCTTGATCGATGCGATATTTCTCGATACTGTTGCAGCTGCGAAATGATTCTTCTCAAGATCAAGCACGTAGCTCTGAAGAGTTGTAAGTGTAACCTTGGTCACATCTCCGTTTCCGTGAAGCTCAAGATATTTACCGAATTTATCAAGATCACGTTTATAAGACATCTCGGTATTTGCAGATGTCTTCTTTACATCTTTCATATAAGTGATAAATTCGTCTAAAACATTCTCAATTTTCATTTTATGTTACCGTCCCCACCAGTTATTTTTAGTTTGTGGCCGTTTGTTCCGACCGGTGTAAGATGATTATAAAAGCGGTTTTTCAGAAAATCAAACCCTTTTTTTGATGAATTTTTGCCTAAAAATAGCGGTTTTCGGGCGTTCCACAACATCTCGGAAATAATATTTTTATGTCCACCACATCTTGGAAAAAAGAATTTATATTGTTGACCGAACCAGTCATTATTTGTTATTTAAACTTGCTATGTCAACACATCACTGTCATAAATTGCTGTTTTTCAACTTGTAGTAATATGCCATCACTGCGGAAACAGTCTTTGCATCCTGTATCTTCCCCTCAAATATCAGCTTTGCGAGTTCATCCAGATCCCAGGCTTCAACATTAATATATTCATCCGGATCCAGATCACGCTTGACTTTTTTCAGGCCCTTAGCCAGATAGATATCTATCTTCTCATTACCGTAAGCAACAGTGGGATAAATGGATACCAAAAAAGAAATATCATCGGATTCGTACCCCGCCTCTTCTGCCAGTTCACGTTTAGCCGCATCTATAGTCGGTTCATCCGGTCCGTCCAATCCGCCGGCCGGTACCTCAAGAGCAAATCTGTCTATGGCATTCCTGTATTGTCTGACAAGCAGTATCCTTCCATCATCCATTATAGGAAGTACTGCAGCTGCTCCCTGATGCCTGATAAAATCATAATCACAGATATGACCGTTTGGCGCTTTTATAGTATCATGGCAATATGTAATTATAGTTCCCTTGGCTATCTCGGTTCGCTTCAGTCTTGTAATCTTCATATTTTCAAGGTCATCCTGCGCTAAAAGAACATGCTTATCTTCCATATTACTTCACCTTTTAAACCTTTCCGATGATCATAAATTTTAATATTTGACCGCTTTCAACATTCAAAAACTGCCCGGCTTAATAACCGGGCAGTCATAATATCATATCATTTTATTAATCAAAGACTCTTTAAAAACTTCTCGATACGGTCAAGCCCCTTCTCGATCTGTTCCATGCTGATGGCATATGAAAGTCTCACATGCTCAGGATATCCGAAATCAGCGCAGGGAACAACAGCCGTATCAAATTCATTGAGAAGGATATCAGCGATCTTTGCAGCCTTCTCGATCTTCTCGCCCTTGTATTCCTTTTTGCATACTTCAGACATATCGATGAATACATAGAAAGCACCTTCGGGCTCAAGACATGATACAAGAGGCATATCCTTTACTCTGCCGTACATATACTGTCTGCGACGATCAAACTCTTCTTTCATCTTCTTCATCGCCTCATCCGGACCTGTAAGAGCTTCTACAGCAGCCTTCTGTGCGATGGAGTTAACATTACTTGTAGCATGAGACTGCATAGCGCTCATACGCTTTGTGATCTCAACGGGAGCAGCCGCATAACCAACTCTCCATCCTGTCATGGCATAGCTCTTTGAAAGACCGCTGCATGTGATGGTCCTGTTATATATCTCATCTCCAAGAGAAGCGATGCTTACGTGTTCCTCGCCTGTATAGATAAGAGCTTCATACATCTCATCGGCAACTACATAGAAATCTTTTTCAACTGCTACCTTTGCGATAGCCTCCAGTTCCTGACGGCTGTATACCATACCTGTAGGATTGTTAGGTGTATTGAGAACAATGGCTTTTGTCTTGTCTGTTACGGCAGCAGCTATCTGCTCTGCAGTAACCTTATATCCGTTCTCCTTTGTACTGTAAACGATAACGGGAACACCATCGGAAAGCTTAACCATCTCAGGATAGCTGAGCCAGTAAGGAGCCGGGATGATAACCTCATCTCCGGGATTTATAAGAGCGTCAAAGATATTTGTAAGCGCATGCTTTCCACCGTTACAGATTATCACCTGAGCGGGATCATAATGAAGATGATTGAATTTCTCAAGCTTTGCGCAAACAGCCTGCTTAAGCTCAACAGTTCCGGCAGCAGGTGTGTATTTGGTGAAACCATCCTTAATGGCATTGATGGCTGCATCACAGATATTGGAAGGAGTTGCGAAATCCGGTTCTCCGGCTCCGAATCCTACTACATCTCTGCCCTGTGCACGTAACTCTTTTGCCTTAGCTGTTATAGCTAAAGTTGATGACGGCTTAACCTGTTCCGATCTCTTTGACAATGAAAGTGACATTTTGACCTCCACGTGGCGTTTCTTCTCCGCCTAGTTTTCTTTTTAACTTCTCTATACTACAACAAGAATTTATCATCCACAAGTAAAAAATTGTAGAAGTATCACATAACGCACAGATATTTTTCAGTAAAAAAGCCCGTTCCGGCAAACACCGGTCAACGGGCTTTGTAATAAGAATGATCTATATCTCAGCCAACCTTGGCTCCGCACTTCGTACAAAAAATCATTCCGGGCTGTAAAGGCGCGCCGCATTTTGTACAGAACTTGTTGCCTTCAGGCTTGTTACCGGATTTAAACTCTCCGTAATCCGCGCCCTGTCCGGGATCAGCCGTGAATTTAACGGCATCCGTAGCCTGTCTGACTTCGCTGGCCTGTCTTTCAAGATCTCTTGCCTTATTCTCGTGGAACAGGATATCATTTACCAGATCGGCGCACTCGCCTTCTGCCGTTCCATTTTTATGAAGCTCATAATACCTCTTTCCGAGTTGAAGCATCAGATCGTTCATGGCACGTTCTTCGCCCGAGATCTGATTACGTAATTTCATGATCTCGGCATTACCTTTTGCTTTTTCACTGACGCCCTTAGTAAAAGCGGATACTGAACTTCCGAATCCCATAACATGTACCTCCAACTTCCACTCATAAAATACCCGTCGGACTTATCCGCGATCAGATCACGGATACTGTCCAACCAAAGAAAATTATATCCTAAAATGAATACCTTTTCCACCTTGAAGCGACAGTTTTCGCAGATTACTCCGACACCAGTCTGAGCCCGTTTATCCCCGGTCTTACGGTCATGGAGTAATTTGTGTAATAAACCACGAATCCGGGGGCTCCGCCGGAGGGCTTCTTTACATTCTTCTTTATCGTATAATCTATCTCGGCTTTATCCTGATCTCTGGCGCCGGAATAGTATGCCGCAAGGGCAGCCGCCTGTTCATATACATGATCCGGCAGTTCCTTACCGCCGGTCCTTACTATCACGTGCGATCCCGGTATCTTTTTGGAATGGAACCACATATCGCCGCCGTCGGCAAACTTAAATGTCAGCTCATCATTTTGGAAATTATTCTTACCGACATAGATATCATATCCGTCTTCCGTAACATAATGGAACGGTTTTGACGTGATCTTAACCTTTTTCTTTGTGTTGCCGTGCTTCCTGATATAGCCGGCTTCCGCCAGTTCCTCTTTGATCTCAAGGAGATCTTCTTCTTTAAGAGCGATATCCAAAGCAACCTGAATGCTTTCCAGGTGATCAAGTTCATCCTGAGACTGTTTTACATATACGGTAAGAGCCTCATATGTTCTCTTCTGTTTCTGATATTTTTCAAAAAATCTGGCAGCATTTTCTCTGACCGTAAGCGTATCGTCCAGATTTATCCTTACAGTATTGCCTGTATTATAATCAAGCGCATCATAATACTTCGCGCCGTCAGGTATCTGATAGGCATAAGCTGTGAGAAGTTCTCCGTAAAGCCTGTTCTTTTCACGCTTCTCCGTATCCTTTAACTGCTTTTCCTGGAGGTCAAGCTTTCTGGCAACGCGTTCCGACGCGGTCTGGACAACATGTCTCAGTTCCGCACTGCGCTGTCTGATCCTGACATGCGCTTCCTTCTCGCTGTAAAAGGCCTCTAATAGTTCCGATATGCTCTTATAATTCTTCCTGTGCTCGTACATTCCCGTATCAATGGCGGAAAAATCGGCAGGCGCATCATTCTCATAATAGATCACAGGAGAAAATGCTTTATTTTTAACATCCGCCATGATATCTGAAAATGATTCCCACAGATTTATCCTTGCACCATTTTCATCGGAAAGAACAGATTGTATATCCATATCGGGATCCAGCCCCGAAAGTCTTACTATCTCTCCGGCGATCTGATTCGATATTCCTCTGTATGCAGTACATAAAGCAGAGGGCAATGACATATTTCTGTTCCCAAGCTCATTTAAGAAGTTCTCAGCCGAAGCATCAAGCGGATCGGTCTTCCCCTGTGTCTCCGGAATAAAATACTTTCTTCCCGGAAGAACTTCTCTGACGGAGCTTACCATACCGGAAATGTGCTTGATGCTGTCGAGTATGATCTCTTCGCCGTCGCGAGCTTCTGTAAGGATGATATTACTGTGCTTTCCCATTATCTCCGTCACCAGAGTGATACTGCACAGATCTCCCATTTCGTTATAATGCTCGGCTTCAAGTCTGATGACACGCTCCAGCCCCGGCTGTGAAAAGCCCAGGATCCTTGCATTTTGAAGGTGTTTTCTAAGGAGCATGCAAAAATTAGGGGCAGTCATAGGATTCGGTCTGTTATCCTGCGTCAGAGTCACTATGGGAAGTGACGCATTGGCGGATAACAGCAGTCTGTACTGCCCCTCTCCGGTCTTAACTGTAAGCAAAAGTGCATCATTTTCGGGTTGGGCGATCCTGTAAATACGCCCGCCCGAAAGTTTGGTATTCAATTCATCAGTAACTGCGGCGACAGTCAGTCCATCGTAAGCCATTCTCTAAAGAACTCCCATTGTAATACGAACGCTCTACCAGCTTGTTCTGCCGCCATCAAGAACAACAGTTGATCCTGTCATATAACTGCTTGCATCCGAAATGAGATAAAGAACAGTACAAACATATTCATCAGGATCGCTCATCCTGCCCATAGGGATCAGGTTGCTGATCTTCTTAATGAATTCTTCATCCTGACCATTTTCAAGGCTTGCGGGACAGAGAGTGTTAACTCTTACGCCTTTCT
>Ga0256407_10011731_pt1 | contig 12067 bp, 5 predicted proteins | sample RumenRJG_04DNA_FD_193489 | JGI IMG/M metagenome (GOLD analysis project Ga0256407, IMG submission 193489) | Bovine rumen microbial communities from Lethbridge, Alberta, Canada - RJG_04 | ecosystem: Host-associated > Mammals > Digestive system > Stomach > Rumen | place: Canada: Alberta | collected... | reverse complement strand
TTTAACTATTATTTTTAAAGTTTTGAAAATTAAAATGATATTTTAGAATAAAGTTAGAATTATTTTTATTTATAAATAAAAAGAAATGATTTTCCAACTTGCTTATAATTAATATTGATAAAATATATTTTAATTATTTTAAATTATATATTAAATTTATGAAATGTGTTGAAGTGATTGTATTAGTGACCATATTTGTTTAGATATTAATTAATTCATTAATTTTGACAAATTGGTCAAAATCAAAAGAAAATAAATAACAATTATTTATTTCAAAATAATTGGAAATTATACAATAATAATTAATTTTTTTTAAAAAATTGCCCAATAAAATTATAAAAAAATTAATTTAATTAATTGGATGAAAAAAATAAAAAAAAATAAATTTAAAGTAGAATTGGGGATAATTAAAAAAAAAGATGAAAGAAATATAAAATAATTAAAATAAATTAAATTAAAATGGATTAATATTAAAAAATGTTTAATTGATGATTTAGATTTTTATAATTTTTATTGTTGTTATTATGAACCAAAATTTAGATATTATATTATTGATTAGTATATTTATATATTGATAATAAAATATCAAATATGATACAATATCATATTATCAATTTAAATTCATTATTAAATAATTGAAAACAAAAATATTTATTAATATAAAATAAAATTGTTAAATAATAAAAAAATATTTTTTTCATTAATAATGATAAATGAATTTTTATCATTTATTATAATATATAAAGCCTATTCAACAATAATAAAATTAAATTTCACAAAGCAAAAAGAAACATATTCAACACAAGAAATAATAAATTTTGAAAAATTACATAAAAGCAACATTCTAACAAAAATAACAATTGGAACTCCACCAAAAACAATAAAAGCCTATATTCAATTTAAATACTTTGAATATTACATAATAGACAATAAAACAAATCCTGATTTTTATTCAAAAGACTCCTCATCAACATTTTTTCCAATAATAAAAAATCCAATTGAATTTATTGACTCACCTTTTTTATATGGATATTATACAACTGAAACATTTATTTTTAATAATATTTTAAATCAAGAAGAAAAAATTGAAAATTTAAGTACAATAATTGGAATTGATTTAAATATTAAATTTCCTTCATATATAGGTTTTAATTTTTATCTTGATACTGATGAATATCATCATAAGAGTTTAATTGAAGAATTAAATAGAAAAAAAAATATTTCTAAAATTTTTAGTTTTGAATTTTTAAATCAAAATCAAGGTGAAATTATTATTGGTAAATTATCTTATAATAATAAAAAATATAATGAAAATGATTTAAAATGGAATACAATTAAATTAGAATATCCTGAGATGTCTTGGAATATTTTTTTTAATAAAATTATTTTGGATAATGAAAAATATAATGGGAGTACTGTTTGTTATTTAGAATATGAATTAGATTTAATTTATGCACCTAATGAATATAAAAATAAATTTTTAGAATTTAATTTTAGAAATAATAATAAATGTAAAGAGATTATTGGATTAAATAAACATTCTTTTTTTGTTTGTGATAAAAGTATTAGTTTTAAATATTTTCCTAAAATTATTTTTCAATCAAGTGATTTAGATTATTCTTTTGAATTAAATTATGATGATTTATTTAAGGAAATAAATGGGAAATTGTATTTATTAATTGATTTTGAATATGATTTTAAAAATTTTAATAAATGGAGATTGGGTGTTCCTTTTTTAAAAAAATATAAATTTATTTTTGATTATTCAAATAAAAAAATAGGATTTTATTCTAATAAAAAATCTAATAATAGATTATTATTAATTTCTATTATTATTGTTTTTTTAGTTATAATTATTTGTTTATTAGTAATTATTTATAATATTAAAATTATAAAAAGGAGAAAAAGGAAAAATGAAATTGAAGAATATTATGATTATATTTCTGAGACAAAATTTTTTAATTAATATTTTGAATTTAAATTAATTAATACTAAATAAATTATTCCAATTTATAAAATAATTTGTATGATTTTAATTTGAAATATTATTTTTTTTATAAATTGAAATAATTAATATTTTAATTTTTAAAATATAACAATATTTAATAAAAGAAAATATTTATTATTTTAAATTTTAATATCATTCTTCTAAAATAAATTTACAATAAATAAAAAATAAATCAATAAGAATACCTAAAGCACTATTAAAAAAAAATGACAACTAGACCAAAAATAATAACAATGATGATAACATCTTTTGATGGTAAAGCAAAAGGAGAATATTTATTTAACAAAGGTTCACCAAAAGAAGGATTAATTGAATTTTTTAAAGAATTTTCTAAAATTCCTCATGAAGGTGATATATATGGTAGTAAAACAATAAAAGAAGCATATGCTCCTGGAAAAATAGATTTATCAAAATATAAAAATAGAGAAAAAATCCCAATAGAAGATTTTATAAGTCCAAAAAAATTAAATTACTATGTTTTTACTTTTGATAGAAATGGAGATATAAATTGGAAAAATTGTAATTTTGATTCAATTGAATGGATGAATTGTAGTGAAAAATTAGGAAAAATTGAATCTCATGCAGTTGAAATTTTATTAGAAAATGTTTCAAATGAATATTTATGTTTTTTAAGAGAAAAAGAAATTTCTTATTTTTTTTCTGGAAAAAATGAATTTGATTTTAATTTAGCTTTAGAAAAAATGAAAAAATTATTTAATGTTAATACTGTCATTTTAGGCGGAGGTCCGACTATAAATGGTATTTTTTTTGAAAAAAATTTATGTGATGAAGTTAATATTGTTTTAATTCCTTGTACTGGAGATAATGATTGTGATAAAGGAATTTTTGGAAATGGAGGAAAATTTGTTGAATTCGATTTAATTGATTTTAAAAAATTTGAAGGAGGAAGTGTTTTGTTGAAGTATAAAAGAAAATAGTAAGTTATAGGGTTTTTTAAAATTAAAAAAAATGGAGGTTTTTTAATTTATTTTTTGAATTTTAATTTATGTTAATATTTTTATTTGAAATGTATTAATTTTTGTTTCAAATTAAAAAAATTATAATTATTATATTTAAATAAAATATTTATCAATCTATTATTTAAATAAATTTATATTTTAATATATACTTTTAATATATACATTTAATATATATATTAATTTAATTCGAGACAATAAAAAAAGAATTTAATATTTCTGAATATATTATATATTAATTAAATAAGTAGGAATAATAATATAATTATTATTAAGTTAATTATATATAATTATAATTTATTATTATATTAAATTATTTATTTTACTTTTCTTTTTTATCTTTATTTCTTAATTATCTTTTTTATTCTCTTCATCTTCATTTTTTTTATCTTCTTTATTATTTTCTTTTCCAATTTTTTCCTCTTCATTTTCATTTACATAACTATTATCACTATTTATATTAAATTTAACATCATTATTATTTTTAAAATCATTTTCTTTATTACTATTCCCAATATTATCTTTACTCAAATCATTATTTAAAATATTATTAAAATCAATATCATTTTTTTCAAAATGATAATTTTCCCTTTCTCTAATTATTTTTTCCTTTTCTTCAATTTCTTTAATGGTTTCAGGTAATGCAATTCCATTAGTTTCATCCATAAAAAACATTAAAAAAAATTGAGTTATATTTAAAACTGCCATTAAAGTAAATAATTGTTTTTGATTTAAAAGTTCTACAATAATAGGAAAAACAGTTCCTCCAATATTATCAAAAGAAGTGTTAATACCAAATCCAATTGCTCTAATACAAGTAGGATAATTTTCTAAAAAGAATGTATAAATAATAGTAAAAATTGCACTAATTGAAAATTTTAAAAATAAAATATTTATAATTTGACCAATTAAATTATTAATATCAAAAAATAAAAAAATTGTAAATGAAATAAAGCAAATAAAATATAAAGAAATAATAGTTCCTTTTCTTCCTAATTTTGTATTAATAATCCAACCACTTATCATTCCAACAAAAACTTCAAAAGAATAAAATAACATTGAAATAGTAAAAATATCACCTGGTAAATTTTTAATTGAAATTGATACTCCATTATATGATCCTGAAATACAAAAACCTAAATAACATAATATTAAAAATTTATATCTTATTGATGGATATTTTAATAAACTTAATATTCCTATTTTTTCCTTTTCATTTTCTATTAAAATCATACTTTCTGATAAATTTGTATTTGAATAATTTTTTTTTTTTTTTTTTTTAGTATTATCAATTAATTCATCTATAATTAATCTATATTCTTCACTATTTATTTTTATTAAAAATTCATTTTCTAAATTATGAAATTTACTTATTTCTTGTAAAGTTTGAATCCCTTTGTTAATCTCTCCAATGAAAAAAAAATATCTAGGACTTTCATATGAAAATATATTAAATAAAATAAACATACTTAAAGCGATAAAAGAATTAACTAAAAAAACACTTTGCCATTTTTTTAACCAAATAAATAAAGGAAAATATACTAATCCACAAGCAGGAAAACCCGAATTTATAATAGTACCAAAAGTTCCTCTATATTTAGAATGAGTAATTTCTTCAACCATCATTAGTAAAATATAATTAATATAAGTATTTAAAGCATTTAAAAAAAAATTTCCAGCAATAACAAAATAATAATTTGTCATAAAAACAATTAAAGTATTTAATATAATATAAAGAAAAAAAGAATAAAAAATTGAACTTTTTCTCCCTAAATTATCAGCAAAAAAATTTAAAGTAATAGAACCTAAAAAACTTCCTGCAAAATTTAAAGAACCAATTAAACCAGTTTTAATTTGATCACATGAAATATTAAAATAAATAACCCAACTATAATCATAATTTTTACTTATATTATATTTTGATTTATTCCAAGTACAAATTGTATAATTTAAATGTTCATTTTTTATTTCTTTTGTTATTGGATCTATAAAAGTTACTTCTGGAGTTTTTTCTAAAAATGGTAATGTTATTGATACCATCATATTATTTATCCAACATATAAATGATATGAATAATAGGATGAATTGATATTTGTTTTTTGTACCACAGAGATCTATTATTTTGTCTATCTTTTCATCCATTTAGGTTTTTTTAATTTTTTAAAATACAATTTTAAGATTAAATTTTTATTTGATTTTTTTTACTTTTATTTTTTTTTTTTTAAAAATAAAATATTTAATTTTTTTTTTCTTTTGAAATATTATATTAAAAAATAAAAAAAAAAATTTAAATCCTTTTAATTACATTCAAAAAATTATTGTATTCTAAACAATAAAACAATCTTCAAAAAAAATAGTTTAACTTTCTTAAAACTCAACATGAAAAACTTCACATTCATTAACAAAAAAATTATATTCCCCACAAGTTAATCCGGTTTTTTCATCACCATTATACCCGAAAGGGAAATAACTATAATTATTATCATAAGCAGTTTTACATTTATCATAAATACATAAATCATGTCCATTCCCAAAAGCAAAATTATTAGAAGAACAATAAATTGCACAATCCTTATTATTAATACTATATTTTTTTTTTTTATTTATTGAAAAAAGAAAAGCATTTTCATCTTTTTTATAAGTAGAATTATTTTCCCATTTTTCATTTGTAAATCCTCCAAATTTATTTCCTATTGCAGATTTGACTAAAACTAAAGTTGGATTTTTATTTGAAACTTTTGAAAAAAAATTTGTTATTCTATCACCATCTCTTGATACTTGATATAATAAATTAAATTTTATTTCTGTATTTGGTTTTATCCAATCCATTATTAATTTCTTTTCTTCTATACTTTTTATTATTTTTGATTCTGATAATATTTCTTTATATTTATCTTCTTCTTTTACTGGGAATAATATATCTTTTACTAATTTCATATCTTTTTGTAAATTTTCTATTTCTGCTTTTAATTCAATTATTTCATTTCGAAATTGACTATTTTCTTTTTCTAATTTTTTATTGTCTTCTTTTAATTGAATTACTGTTGTACATAAAGATTGAACTGAAGAATTTAAATCATCTTTTTTTTTCGTTAATTCAAGAGTAAAGTCTTTACAATTCATAATATTTATTTTAAAAGTTAATTGGACAAATTCTTCTGTTACATACATTGTAATTTCTTTTTTTTCTATTTTATTTATTAATTCTGGAAAAGATTCTTCAATTGAATCAAATAATAAAAAAAATCTTGATAATTTTTCTAAAGAGGCTTTTGAAAATATTCCTCCAAATTTATTTACTGGGAAAGAATTAATTTCAGTACAAGATATTATTAAATTATTATTTTTTTGACTAATTTCTATTTTATAACTTTTATCCTCATATTCTAAATTAATTGAATGATTTATTGATTGAGTATTAGATTCAACATTCATTTTTTTTAAAAAAAAAATTTTTTTTATTTTTTTCAAAAAAAAAATATCAATAATTTTTTTAAGATATCAATAATTTTTTAAGATTAAAAATAAAATATAATTTTTTTTAATTTTATTTATTCAAGTATTTTAATATCACCATTTGAAGAACAAAGAAGAATTTTTCCATTTATTTCAACAATTTGTGTAATTTTACTTGTTTTTTCATCAAAAACTTCAGAAAAATAATATTTTTGAACATATTTATTATTGACAATTGTAAAAAGTAATAAATTATTAATTCCACCTGATAAATAATCACCATTTCTCATTTTATATATAGTCATAAAATTATTAGAATCTTGTGGATTTCCTATAATTATATGATTATTTGTATCTATTATTGTAAATTTTGCTCCAACTATTCCAATTTTATTATCATCTATTTTAACTAAATTTCCAAACCAAGAACTTGATGAAATATTACTTATTTTTGCTATAAAATTTCCATTTAAATCATAAAAAGATAATATTTTTATTTTATTTTCAATTGTTATTATACAAAATTTATTATTTGATAAATATAATGCATTAATTAAATTTGATGGAATATGAAAATAATTAATTGTTTCAAAAGAAGCTTGATTTTTTAATTCTAATATATAAATTTTTCCATTTTCCATTCCTATCAAAATTTGATTATTTTCTAAATTAAGTATTTTATAAATTTTCCCTTTTTCATTACAATTATAACTATCAAATTCTGAATAAGAGTTTTCATATAAAAAATAAACTTTCATTTTTCCTATATTAGTTCCAACCAAAAGCAAATCATTTAATTGAGTTAAACACATTCCATATTCACCTTCATAACCATTATTTTCATTATGTATTTTTATTTTAATTTGTTCTTCAAAATTATTTTTTTCATTATATATTATTATATTTCCATTTGTATTTGAAGTTACAAATCTTCCATCTTTAAGTCCAATTGCAGATAAAATAAAATAATCTTGCTTTATTATTTTTTCATTAAATTTAAATTGAACTTGTGCTTTTAAAATATAATTATTTGTATTTTCTAAATAATTAATTAAACTTAATATATTTCTTCCTAAGTCATTACTATTTACAAAATCTATTTCAAATCTATTTATATCTATAATTGATGTTATATTTTTTATCATTATATAATTTAAATTATCTTTTGAATTATCTTGATATGTTTTTAACAATGTCTCAAAAAGTGTTATTTCATTATTATTAATTTCATTAAATTTATTAAAACTACTTTGAATAGAATTTAATTTTTCTTCAATTTCTTTTTTGACTTCATTAAATTTTTTTTTTACTTCATCTAAAAATTTTTTAGATGAATTAAGATCATTTATTAATTTATCAATTATATTATTATTAATAGGATTAATTGGAAAGCAATTATGTTCTTTATTATGCTTTCTATGACATTCTCTGCAAAGATTTTTTTGACATTTTTCACAAAAATATTCAAATTTACTTAAATGTAAAGAACAAGTTGAATCAAATTTAGATACATTTATATATTTATGATTCTTATGATTTAATGAAATACAATTTGGACAAAAAAATTTTTTACAATCAAAACAAAAATTAAATTCTCCATTTGAATTATGATTTATGTTTTCAGAACAAACTGCTGAATAAATATTAAATTCTCTTGTTTCTTTTAAAAAATTTTGTAAATTCAATGAATTTTTATGTTGACTTTCACATTCATATTTTATTATTGTATTTTTATTTGAATAAGATAAGTTTATTTTACATATTTGATAACAAATTGGACATCTAAATGTATTTATTTTATTTTGTTTTTCTTTATTATAATATTCAGTATGATTACTTAATTCATCTTGAATAAAGTATGATGCTTCATAATTACTTACCATAATTAATATTATTCTTTTTCTATTTTTTGATTTTATTTAATAATTAAATTCTTTTTTATAAAAAATTTATTAATGATTATCAATATGAAAAATATTTTTTTATAATTAATAATATTTTTCAATATTATTCCAAAATTTCACAATTATTATTCATTTGAATATAAAAGAAATATAATAGAAAATTTAACATATAAAAATTTAATGAAAAACTTATTTACAAATAAACTAATAATTAATTTATATATTGGAACTCCATCTCAAAAAATAAAAACAAATAAAAAATTATAATTAAATCCTTTTTATATATTTTATCAAATATAAATAATATAAATTTCAAAAAATTTAATACTTCATTATCATTAACATTTTATACTAATTTTTCAAAAGAAATTTTATTTAATGAAGAATTTATAAAAAGGAAAATGGTTTGGGATACTTTAACTTTAGAATATTTGGAAAAAATAAATAATTTTCAATTTATTTTAGCAACCTAAAATAATAAAAAATATTATCCTTATTGAGGAATTCAGATTGGACTTTATTTAAATCCTTCTTTAGGATTATCAAATGTTAAATTTATTAAACAATTTAAAAACAATAAATTTAAATGTAATTCTTTTCTATAATTTATGAAAAAGAAGATTTTATTATGGAAATTATTTACATGAAATAAAACCAAATAAATATATTTTTGATTATTTTTATAGTATAAATATTATTAAAAATAATTAATTTTATGAATGGGGAATTGAATTTGATGAAATTAAAGTAAATGAACAATATATTAGATTGCAAAAATTTGAATTTTTATATTCTGAATTAGGATTTATTATTGGAAGTTATTATTATTTTGTAATTACTTTTTTTAATAATGTTTTAAAAAATCATTTTTGTTATACTGATAAATTTAAAATTAATGATTATTTTGAAATAGATAGTTATAATAATATTAATGATAATTATACCTATTTTATTTGTGATAAAAAAAATTAATTTAAAAAATTTTCCTATTTTATTTTTTAAACATAATAAATTTAAATTTATGTGATTTTATATGAGAATAATTTATTTTATTGTTTTGGGAATAAAATTATAATTTGTAATTGTTATTTTTGATAATGTCTAACTATAATGTTATTAGGAAAATCTTTTTTTTAAAATAAATAATTTTATTTTTGATATAGAAAAAAAAATAATTGGAACTTATTATTACATAATAAACAATAATATGAGATTATTTTTTGAAATTTTAATATGTTTATTATTTATTTGTATTTTATAGATTTATTTATATTTTAAAGAATAAAAAAAGATAAAAAAGAGCTAATAAGTTAATTGATAATTATGAATATATCATAACTAAACGTTCAAATTTATTATTTTAAAAATATACTTAATAAAAATATTTAATATATGAATAAAATTTTTCCTTACTTAAATATTATTCATTATTAAAATCTTTTTTTTATATTTAAGTTATTTAATATAAAATTTATAATGAATAAAATAAAATACAACGAGAATTTCTAATATTATATTATATTTAAATATTATGATTATTAAATTTATTATATATATCTTTTTTTACAAAAATAATAAGAAAAAGAGTTATTAATAAATTGATTTTGTTTTAGTATGTTAACAATAAAAATTTGAATAAACCATGAATCTTGGGTTTCTTTTTTTTTATTTAATTATTAAATATGAGCAGAACTTTAACAACTAACTAACTACTTAATAAATATTATAAAATTTTAATTCTTATATTTCTTAAATAATATTTTAAATTATAATAAAAATATTAAATAATTGTAATATTTTAATTTTAAAATTTTTAAGATTGTTATTTTATTTTTTTGGCTTTTTAATTTTTAAATCAATATTTTTTGTTCAAACTTGGTTATATCTATTTTCTTATTATTTATTTATTATCTATATTGATTCATAGTATTTATTTAATGAATTTTTTAATACTTTACAATGATATTTAAAACTAGAAAATTATTGATTATAATATTTTTTAAAATTCATAAAGATAGCAAAAAAAACCAATAAATTTATCATTAAAATCAATTAGATTATAAAATATTCATTATATTTCTATTTAAAATTTATTTATTTTAAACTCAAAATTTTTCATAATTGTATTAAATATATCCTTAAAATTCAAATATTGATTTATTTGTTAATTATTTAAATAATTTATAAGTGTTATTTTGAATATTGAAGTTAATAGAATACTTTAAATGGATGTAGATACCATCTCTTATTATAATGTCTTAAATCTTTAAATCTTCATTTTGAAAAATTTCTGCAGAAGAAAAGCTCGTATAATAACTAGCTAAAAAAAGAATTAGTATTATCATTATATACCTTCAGATAACTTTCTAAAATAGCTTAAGATAATTATAATCTTAAAGAATAGATAAGATAAAATATTAGATTTTTATAAGAAAATGGTTGATTTGAAGAATAAATCAATGATATAGGGATATGTATTTCATAAGACATATAGAACATACATTGTATATGCAGAATTCTAATTTAATCATGTTTAATGTTAATAAGGTTATTAAAATTCACTTATAACAAGTATGAAAATAGTGAAAAGAGTTTTAATAACATAGTTACAAAATTACTATATGGAAATTTTAACTGATGCTATAAAATTAATGACACAAGCATAAATATTTGATATACAATAAAAGATTATTTTAATATGGCTTATCATGTGAGTTTTTGTTTTAAATGTAAACTTTTTTTATTAAATTAATTTATATTCTAATGAGCCTAATACACAAATCTTTTATAAATAAGAATATAAATAAATATTTTAATTAAATTAAAAAAATAATAAAATCAATAAAATTTGAATTAATTTATTCAATTAAAAATAAATTATATAAACAAAAATATCATCTATAATTGGATTGGGAATTGGACCCAATCACCAATTCAATTGTTGATGATATAATTAAATAACTAATAATTAAAATCAATAAATATTTTTTATATTAATAAATAATAATTATTAATCACTTAATAATTTTTTTTATTTAATTATAAAATACTTTTATTTATTTAATATCTTTCACCATCATCATCTTCATTATTATCATCTTCATCAATATAACTATCACCATCACTAATTTCTTCATCTTTATTTTCTTCTTCTTTATTTTCTTCAGGTTTATTTTGTTCATCAATATCAAAGTCATTAGGTTTAAAATTACTTATATCTTCCTTTTCTTTTTCTTTTTCTATTCTTCTTTTCTCTTCTTCTATGTTTTTTAATTCATCTTTTACATCATCAAAGTAATTTTTATATACATTATTAAAGCATATTTCATAAAAAGAAATTACATTATTTACTTTAATATTTAAATTCTTCAATTTCTGAAGCATTTCATTAAATTCATTTTTCTTAAAAAAATTTTTATTCCATAAATCTTCTATCTCTAAATAATTTTTAATATTATTTTGATTAATTTTAATTTTATTTTCCTTATTTTTTTCTTTTGATAAGAAACAAAGAATAAATTTTCTTATAGCAATTTCTAGAACAATTTTATTTGTTTTTAAATCATTTTCAATATAATCTTTAATTGTTTTTTTTTGTTCTTCATCAGAAATTTTCTCTTGATATTGTTTAAGAGTTTCTTTTACTTTATTAAAACATAATATTTGGTAATATTCATAAATATTCAACAATTTATTGATTTTAAATTTTTTATTTTCTTTAA
>Ga0256407_10011730_pt1 | contig 12068 bp, 9 predicted proteins | sample RumenRJG_04DNA_FD_193489 | JGI IMG/M metagenome (GOLD analysis project Ga0256407, IMG submission 193489) | Bovine rumen microbial communities from Lethbridge, Alberta, Canada - RJG_04 | ecosystem: Host-associated > Mammals > Digestive system > Stomach > Rumen | place: Canada: Alberta | collected... | reverse complement strand
TTTTTAACGGATCTTGAGCGCCAGGCATATGACAACGCCTATGAGCGGTATCTGGGCTATCGCGATACGGGAAAAGCGGATGCCTTCGTTGCGACAGCTATCGAGGAAACGGTCGGCGGATATGCAAATGACCGTTTGACAAAGACGGAACTAGATAAGAGATTACAGGGTTTATCCGTATTTCCCGGGCAGGAACAGGCTTTAGAGAATGCGTATGCCACCGCGGCGTTGATTACCTTGTCCAAGCAGGCATACAACAATGGAGCGGCGGCAGAACAAGCTTTTGAAAAACTCGAATATTGGGCAGATGTCATCCCACTTGACGCTGCTAATTATCAGAAAGTGCGAAGCGAAGCAGCCGTACGCAGAGGCAAATGGGAAAAAGAACTGCTGAGCAGGATCGACGAATATGCCTATCTTGACAGGCAAGAGGCCCAAAAATGCGTAGACGCCGCACTTTGTTTTTACCCAGACAGTTCGGCTCTGCAACAATGGGATGAGATTTTTGCCGAGGAAGAAGGGCAAGAATCACTTAATAGCTATCCCGTGAAGATAAGCAATATCCATATGGAACATGATGCAAACGCGGCTGTTTCCGTGTATCTCAAATGGGAGAATAGTTCTGAGTATGCTATCGATCGTGTTTTCTTCTGCTTCAGGTTCTTAGATAAAGACGGGGAACCCGTCACCTATCGCCGCCGAGATGAAATCATAGGTATATTCCGCGGTGAGGAGTCGTCGGCAGGGCCGTATGAACCCGGGTTTGTTGTAGCATCAGACACATGGGGGTGGTCCGGACTCTGGAAGGGCAACGGCGACAGAGTGTCTGATATAAAACTTACTTGTGTTGAAATAGAATACCGAAATGGCAATAGGGATATCTTTGTGACGCAGCGTGACCTGGAGCAGATCTGCGGGTAGGGGAGCGAAGGCCTTCCTACATATGCGGGCAGAAAGCAACCCCACCATTTTGCCGTGCCCCTCCAACAGAGGAAAAACTGATATTGTCCGCGGCGAATTCATAGAATGGATTGCCGAGAGAAAAAGGTATCTGGTAATGTCTCACAACTCGGCAATTCATTCTATGAGGAGGCGTCTTATGAGCGACACAACAAAGGTGATGGGGAAGTGCCCTGTATGCGGCGGAGATGTGGTGGATATCAGCCATCTGACTTTTTTCGGCTGTTCCAACTGGCGGAAAGAAGATGGCAGCTGCAAATTCAAAATCAACAAAGTGATTGCACAGCGGCCGCTTACACCGAGCGAGGTACGAATGTTGCTTGAAGATAAGCGTACACCGGTTCTCAGTGGCTTTCTGGCAAGGGATGGTCGTGAATTCTCTACGGCGCTTGAGCTGGACAATGGCTTCAAAGTGCGTTTTTCAAAGAGAAATGGCCGATGAGCCAATAAATGCGATCATGGAACGGGGGAGCGACATGCTTTGTAATTGCCGACGGGAAGACATTTTCATTGGCGCTACCGTGGATATTGTGCTGAAGAAAGATCAGCCCACAGGGAAGCTGACACGCGGTGTGGTATCCAGAGTCCTAACAAGAAAGGGATACCATCCGCGGGGAATAAAGGTAATGCTGACAGATGGCAGTGTGGGACGGGTGCAGCAATTCCCGCAGGGCATGGCGGGTTTATAGTTTTTCGATCAAGCTCATATAATTCGTCAGCATAATCGACAGGATGCAAAGAGTGTGGGTCAATATCTGCAGAAGGAGGAAAAATGTCGGAATTTGAAAGGAATGTGATCCAAAGTATGTCCAGCGAGATGCGTGCGCTGCTCTGGATTTTGAAGGCTACGGAGTTACTGGAGCTTTCGGAGATGTTTGGCGAAGAGGAAGTAACGCTTCTGGCGGATTGCTTGGGAGGGAGGCATAGGGTAAAGAGAGAAGGGGGAAAACACCATGGGACCGAATGACCTTCTACAAGAACACTTGAAGCCGGTCAATGAATGCATGGGGTTGCTGCTGCAAGCAGAAGACGCTGTGGTTCTGGATATTGAAACCACTGGATTCAGCCCAACAAAGCATGCGGAGATCATTGAAATCGGCGCAATCCGCATCGATCTCAAAAAGGGGGAACCTATTGATAAGTATCATAAGCTCATCAAGCCAACAAACGGGCGTATCCCAGCATCAATCACTCAAGTAACGAATATCACGGCTGAAATGGTTCAGCATGCTGGCTACTTCGAACAGGTGCTTCCGGACTTCTATGATTATATCGGTGATTCGCTCGTAGTAGCACATAACGCCAGTTTCGACTGGTTTCGTTTCCTGCAAGAGTATATGCTGCGAGTCGGAAGAATCGCGACTAATGACGTGGTCTGTACCATGGCGCTGTCGAAAGACCTGCACCCGACACTTACAAAACACAGCTTAGCCGAACTCTGCGACTATTACGGAAACAGTATCCATGGCCACCATCGCGCATTTACAGATGCCAAATACACCGCTAGCATCTGCCTTAGGATGCGTGACGAGATCGAGGCGGTTTGCCCGATAGACGGGCTGGCAATTCATACGCCCCACAATTTGCCGCCGAGTTCAGTAGGCTATGCTGATGTGACACGGATGCAACTAAAATCTGCCAGACTATATCAGTACCGTGATAAGCGGTTAGGACGAGCGATTTTTTTCACAACGAATCTCGGGAGCATCTACTACCATATCAACAGAGATTGCTGGGGCGTCCAAAGACAGTATATTCCTCAGAACATCGACTTGGAAGCGGTGAAGGAGGAACTCCTGAAACGTTTCGGCGTTTCGAATGCATACCAATTAGAAGAAAAGGCTTCATAGTGGAGGTGAAAATATGAATCGAATTATGAGCATGACAATCGCGGCCATTTGTGTGCTGCTTCTAACGGCCTTTATTGTGCTTCCGGGCATCAGCGATGGGCTCGGCAATGATGTTCAAGAGGCTGAGCCCCCTGCAGATACGAAGATCGCCGTCGTGGAGATCAGCGATGAGGTGCTCCTGATGCACCGAGCGCTGAAACAGTTGAAAGCACCGGAAACAGGCGATACCTGCTATTATTATCGCGGGACATGGAACGAGGAGTCTGTTTATTGGGTAGCTTTTGAGCCGGACGATCACAGATTCCCAGCGCCAATCAATAATACGACTATCTATCAGACGGTTGGAGCGCAGAACTACTTCGAACAGGTGCAGTTTTCCTATGAACTGTCTGATGGCACAAAGCATGATGTTGAACAGTATCGGATTTATCTTGCTGAGGAGGAATCAGAGCGACTGCCTGAAACCCAAAGATGAGGTGAAAACATATGTTTTTCGTTAATGCATATGAGAACAACGTCAAGAAGCTGTACGACCAATACGATGCGCTTATTCGAAAACGCGAACTGGCTGCCAGTACATCCGTAACAGCACAAAAAAGGCTTTCTGAGCTAAGGCTGGTCCGCAGACGCATTGCGGAAACCATGTTGCTCATGGAGCGCATGATATATTTTGTCACAAGTAAAGAGGATCTCAGGAAAATCAAAGAAGCCTGCGGTGAGCAGGAAGTCGACTGGGTACGCATGATGAGCGGGATCGAACGTCAGAAACTCGAGACCGCCGAAGCTTCCGTATCCGCAGAGGAGACTCCGGAGGAACGCGACGGTAGAGTAGATCCGTTCACAGATTCTTTCGATTATTGCGACATTCCAAAAGTTTACGATGGGGCAGTTACACTTGCGTATTACTCGCTGCTTCATTATATAAAGGTAAAAATCAGGTATTGGAAGGGCAATGATAATCCCAGTTGAGCCGAAGGTGCGAAGGCAACAGCCTCCGCACCTTTTTGCTGCCTGATAGCTTTCTTGGCTGCTGCATATAATCCTCCATCCGGCACTTCATCGCATAAGCCTGCTACGCGCTGAAGGCGTTGGAAATCATATTTTAGAGGAGGAACCTGCTATGATCAAGAAACCCCAGCACGCCATGGCCTTGCTCTTGAGTTTTGTGTTGGCGATTGGCATGACGATCCCCGTTGCTGCGGCATCGCATCATGTGAATGTTACATATGCTGACGGCGACATTCAGGTATTTGCCAATACAAACCCCATACTCATACACACGATAGGCGTGATGGACATCGGATCGATTGAAGTGACAGCCGAAGGCTCAACAGAAGCGCTGACACATACGCAGTTGCCGGTATCCGGTTCGCTTCCGGGCGGTACGCAGTACCAAATCTACGCTTCCACAGCAAAAGATGGCGCGCGGGAAGTATATTTCAAGTATACGACCGACTTGAAAGAGACCATTCATCTGAAAGTGAATGGCTGTGCGGCGGCGTATACTGTCTGCGCCAACAGCGGTGTCTACGGTCAGGGTGCAAATCGAGGCGGCAGCGCCACCTGTATGCTTTCGGGAAACAATGAGATAACCTTGCCGGATGCAGAGGGCAGCTACCGCTATAGCATGACGTTTACGCCATTGCCCGGACAGGAAATAGCCTACTTCAATCTCCGCGCAAACTTTACTGACGACCAAAGCACGCAGATCGTAGACGCGTCAACAAAGAGAGTAACGGTTGATGGACAGGAGATCCGGATGGAAAAGGATGCCTCTGGCAAAGTAACCATATCAGCATCAACCGTGATACGGGATCTTTTCATCACAGCGCTTACAAAAGACGAAACTGCAAAAGTGACACTGAATGTGGCCACGGATTCCCATGTCACCGCTGATTGTGAGTCCAGAATCATAGAAGCCGGAACGGCGGCGGCCGTAACGCTTACACCGGATACAGGCTACGGTATAGGCAATATCAGCATTACAAGCGGCGGCATAACAGGAACCATAGGACCGGAAACCAACTCTGTGACTATCAATGGGAAAACCTACAGACTCACACGCAGCTTGAGCGGCAAGGCTGAGCTCTCCGTTCCTGCAATGACTGACGACGTCAGTATTCTGGCTGAGTCGATAACGGGCTATCACTATCTGCTGGTGGAAGAAGGTCGAAGCACTAACTCCGAGCAGGATGGCCTGCACTATCTGGCGGATACGTCACGTTTCCGCGTAACGTTCACAGCAAATGAGCGATCTGCAATCGAAGGACTGTATATCAAAACGGCCGTAGGCGTTTTTCATGCGGACATATATGATGCGCGCATATATGTTGAAAATGCCGCGTATCGGCTCACAGCCAGCAACCATAACGAGATATCTGTGCTGGTTGATGTGATCGATCGAAATATGGAGATTTATCCGGAAATACGGGAAACGGCTCACAGCGTCTCCATAACAATGGATCAGGGTGTTGCAAGCAACCATCGCGCATCGGTGCTTGTCGATGATGGTGAGAATCACAGCATCACATTCAATCCAGCAGAAGGCTGCGCCGTTAAGACCTTAAAGATCCGCTATGACAGGACGCTCTATACAGTGAATGCTCAGGAAGACGCGTATGTTCGTATCCGTGGGAATAGCCACCCGATAACCGTTGATGCTTCCGGAGCAGTGACTCTGACACTATATGGTATTGACGCGGATGTTTCTGTACAGGCGATATCAGACTATCCCGCAAATGGTACGCGATACATCACTCGCAAGGCGGATCCACACTCCAGCATCACATTGTCCGGCGCGGCAACAGTAGCCTATGGAAAAAGCAGCACGGTGACGGTCACTCCGAATAAGGGATATGTACTGGCATCTGTTGCGATTTCGAGCAAAACAGACTCTGTGACAGTGTACGAGCATACCGGAACATTTCTGTTTGACGGCAGAAGCTACCGTGTGACGCCTGTTTCGGATGGGGGAATCAGCATCTGCTTTGATGCAATCTACCGAGACCTGACGGTATCCAGCGCAACCGCGAAAAAGCAGATCACCCCTGTGCTGACCGGGGATTATCACCCTGCCTATTTGAACGGATACGGAAACCGCACCTTCGGACCTAATTACAACATGACCCGCGCAGAGGCAGTAACCATGCTGGTAAATCTCTATATAGATGATTTGAAACCCAACCAGAAAGTCTACTTTTCTGACGTAAAAGCAGGGGCATGGTATTACCAAAACATCCAGAACGCAGCTTCGCAAGGGTATCTTGTGGCCTTGACTGACGGAAGCGGGATGTTCTATCCGAACCAGAGCATCACTCGCGCAGAGCTGCTTGCGTTGCTGTTTGCCTTTTCCAAGACAACAGTTCCTCAAAGTGGCGAGGCATCGAGCTTTTCCGACATGGATATCGGACATTGGGCAACAGGCTACGTAAACTATGCACGACGCATTGGCTGGGTTAACGGCTATGGAGACAATACATTCCATCCGGATCAGAGCATTGCTCGCAGCGAGGTTGTGGCGATGGTCAATCACGTTCTTGGCCGCAAGGCAGATCGGACGCAGACCTTTGCTGTGTCCTTTGATGATGTACCGACTACGCATTGGGCTTTCTTCGAGATTATGGAGGCGACCAACGCCCACTTTGAGATCGGCTCGTCTGCAAGCGGAGAAGTTTGGAAGCATTGATCAATACAGCGGCGTCGGATGGACGCCCGTGCGACATCGGGATATAAGCAGGCAATTACCGCATACAACTAGATAAGACCTTTGAGAAGGGAGGCGCAAACCAGTGAATACGGGTATTTCGGAAGCCGTCATTCGTAAGTATCTTGCGGAAAAGGGCATAGCGCATGCTGACCTTGGCCATCGCTATTTGATTTATGGCATCCGGCAACTGACAGACGGAACGTTTGACAGACACTCATTTCTTGTCTGGGATATTTACGAGAGTACCGCAGAAGAGTATCTGACTAAACCGGAATGCGTCGAACGAGCAATTCGTGCATCGATCAGAAAAAGCGTCAGACATGACGGTCAGCCGAGTAAACACCGAACAAATAAGGAGTTCATCGCCTGCGCTGCAGATGAGTTGATGCATGGAAGCTAACGGAGCAGCCGAAAAGCTGCAGAATAAGTAAGAGGAGGATTATTTTATGCGAAACATCAGACGTTTCATGTCGCTGATCCTTGTCGCAGCGATGTGCTTGTGCATGGTCCCGACATTTGCAGATGCCGCGGATGCACCGGTTATCAGCGGCACGATCACTATTACAACGACGGATTCCGTTACAAATGAGCCGATTTCCGGCGCTTCCTACAAACTGGAACGACTGACAGCCGGGATTTACTCAGATCTTGGGACCGGGAGCAGCGGTGCAAACGGTGTAACGACATTCAGTGGCGCACTTACGAACCGTGCTGGCTGGTACCGCGTGATTCAGACAGCTGTTCCCAGTGGCTATGAACTCAACAGCGCACCACAAATCGTCCACATCGACGCCGCTTCGCCATCTTCGAGCCTGAGCATGAAAAATACGCAGGAGCGTGCGCTGTATATCTACCGAATTGATCCCGCTACAGGCAATCCTGTCGGCGGTGCGAGATATGAGGTGCGAGACAACAACAACGCAGTCGTTGCAACAGGTACAACTCGAAACGATGGTTTCCTCATTATTCCGCATATGGCACCGGGCGAATACACGGTGACGGAACTTTATCCGCTTGCGGGTTATGAAAATTATCCAAATAACGTTCAGAAGGTGACGATAACTGGCCTCGGTGTTGAGCCCTATCAGCTCGTATTCTATGGTGATGCAAAAGACTCTATCGTTGTCATCAACCTGGACGGAGCTACCGGCGAGCCGATTGTGGGTTCGCAGTTCAGCTTGACGACAAGCAGTGAGGCGTTTATCGCATCTAATGCAACCAACAGCGCAGGCATGGTCGTATTCAGCAATCTTGAAAATGGCGTCTATCAGGTGCGTCAGATAGCAGTCGGCGCTGGATATGTCCAAGATCTCAAACATGCTGTCGCAACGATCGAAAACTCGAATGTGTATGTGACTGTCACTAACCTGAAGCCGGCAACGGTCGAAGTCTACGCCGTTGATGCGACTTCCGACAACGCATTGCCGGGGATGAAGTTCAGCCTTTATGACCAGACAAATACCCTTGTGGGCGGCACCATCACATCTGATGCAGCTGGACGCGGCGTGTTTGAAGGGCTTGTAGACGGGAACTATACCATCGTTTGCGAACCGCCGGCAGGCTATGTTGCCAATACGCACTATCAGTCGTTTTCCGTCACCAAGGGCAAGAGCCTTGCACTGGTATTTACCGCAACCGGCAAGGGGGGTCTGCAGCTCATTTCTCTTGATTCTGTTTCCGGGGATCGTCTTGCAAATACCAAATTCCGCGTTAGTCAGATGAACGGGACATTGGTGGGTGAGTACACGACAGGCAGTGACGGGGCAGCACTTATTCCTAATCTGGATGATGGCTATTACATTATCGAGCAGATTGGTGTTCCTGCAGGATATGTGGCTGTCTATTCCTCTCAGCTGGCGCGAGTATCACGTGGCAGTGTCACTCCCGTCAACTTCACACAGCGCGCAAAGCCCTTTATTCTGGTGGAAACCACGATCAAAAACACCAGAACACCTGTTTCCGGTGCATTTTTCGAATTGCGCAGCGCGTCAGGAGCCCGTATCGCTACTGGCACGACAGGTGCTGATGGGACGTATACCTTTGAGGATGTAACGCCCGGGACGTATACCGTCAACTTCTCCTATGCCCCTGATGGATACACTATCGATACCGAGAAAGTGACCGTCAATGTATCCAGACAACAGGCTGGGCTTGCGAAATTTACGGTTTCCAAGCATTCGGCTATCCTCATCTCAATGATGGATGATAAGGACAGCACACCGCTTGAAGGTGCAAAACTGATCCTCCGCAATGCAGAGGGGAAAACGCTGGGCACTTATACGACGGATGGAACGGGTACTGCAGTGACGGATGTCCTGACACCGGGCAAGTACTATGTTCAGCAGCTGTTTGCTCCGGACGGGTATGTCCCGACAAGTACATCACAGCTCGTGACAGTGGCCAATAACGAGGCGGCGCATGTCGTTATGACGTGCGCAAAGAAAATTGCGCTTGTGGTCTATGCGTTCGATACGTCAGGAGCACCGATCACCGATGTCAGTTACAGTGTTTCGGATGCCGTCACCGGTAAGGAACTCGCGAAGATCAAGACGAACTCTTCTGGTGTCGCAACATACGATGTGGCTGCTCCCGGTAATTACATCGTACAGGAACTTGCCGTTCCAGATGCTTATACGCTGACTGTACCCATTCAGTCGCGTGTCAATGTGAGTACGAATACGGCGACATCACTCAATTTCATCCATATTCCGAAATCTGTAATTCTGATCCAGACGGCAGATACGGCATCTGGGGAAGCGGTAGGTGGAGGAGAGTATCAAGTTACGACATCCGCTGGTGAGTTTTTCGGAAACTATGTCGGCGATGACAATGGTGAAGCTGTTACCGGAGCACTTCCCGCCGGCACCTACTACGTAAAGCAGATTTCTGCGCCGAGCGGGTATCTGCTCAATACGACGACTCAGACTATTCGTGTCGACCAGGATAAGGTCAATCAAGCGAAGTTCTTCGTGACACAGATGACGGGCATTGTCATCGAAGCTGTCTCACAGCATGATCATAATCCACTTGCAGGGTGTACGTTTGAGATTTACGACGAGGACGGCAAGCAGATATTCCACGGAGAAACCGATCAGTCGGGAATCCTGAATACAGGTGATATCAAGCCGGGCAACTATACGATCAAACAGCTTGGGAAGCCCGATAACTATTCGATTGTCCAGCCGATCCGCACTGTTTCAGTTACAACGGAATCGCCCATGGTCGTGGTATTTGAAAATATCGCACTGACCGCCCTCTATGTTGAACTCATTGACGAGCAGACTCGGCAGCCCCTTGCAAATGGCCGATTCAAAGTTGAGCAGATAGGCGGAGACTATGTTGCAGAACTCATCACCGACAACAGCGGCTCAGCGGTTGTCAGGGATGTGCCGGTCGGCAGTTATATGGTCCATGAATCCGCAGCACCGGAAAGCTATGTGCTGGTAGGGACCTATCAGTGGGCGAAAGTGGTCAGTTCAGCTGACACCCACCTGAAATTTACGAATTCTAGAGTTTCCGGGCTGATAATCCAAGCCTTGACTCTGGGCGAGCATACGCCTCTTGCAGGCGCGGGTTTTGAGCTCTACGCTGCAGATACCGGCAAACTCATCGGCAGCTATACGAGTGATACAACGGGCGTTATTACCGTTCCCGATCTGCAGCCGGGCGATTACCTCATTAAAGAGGTGAAAAGCCCTGATGGATTTACGATTCAGACGGCAACGCAGACAGCAACCGTCACGACTTACTCTGCAACAACGAAGATTTTCTATCATACAGAACACTCTTCCCTTACGATCAACAAGAAGGATGTCGGCGGCAATCCTGTTGCGGGTGCAAGCTACCGTGTTGAGAAAGCAAACGGTGACTATGTAGGCGATTACACGACGAACGCTGCGGGGCAGATTGTAATCGGTAATCTCCCGGCAGGAGAGTATCGGGTGTATGAGACGAAGGTGCCGTCAGGCTATATTTTGGATTCTACACCTCGAAAAGTCCTTATCAGGGATGATCAGCCTGCGGTCGTGGATTTTACGGAAGATATGGTTTCTGGCTTGACTATCATCAACACTTCAACACAGACAGGAGCTGGCATCCGTGGAAATCGATTCAAAGTAACGACCGTTGCCGGTGTGCTGGTTGGAAACTATGTTACAGATGATCAGGGACATATCAACATTGAGCTTTTGCCGGGTGATTATGTGGTCTATCAGACCTATGTTACCGATGGCTATGAGCGGGACGTCAACAGCTATAACGTAATGGTGAAGGCAAATGTGCGGACTACGCTTGAAATCGAGAACAACCAGATGTCGGCTATTCGCATCCACTTCATTGATCAAGACTCCAACAGTATCTATCAAGTGAAGGTGGAAGTTACGGACTCAAAGAACAATTACCTCGGCACATTCAGCAGCGATGACAACGGATTTGTCAATCTTGACGTAGTTCTGAACGCCGGAAAGTATAAAGTTCGGATTCTCTCTGTGCCCGAAGGATATGAAAAGGATACAACGGTCCGCACTATCCAAGTCAACATTGGTGAAACGACACTTATTAATTGGAAATTGGCTGGGTCGATGGGTCAAATCCGCATCATCACTCTCTCTGCCAACGACAGTGTTGCTATGAATGTACGGAAGAACTCCAGAATTACCGGCGCGACGTATGAGATCCTTGATGCGGCGGGGAAGCCGATTAGAAATATTACCGGGACCAACAACGGAGAAGCATTCTCTGGAGCACTCCCAGTCGGCACCTACTATATCCAGCAGACAGGCGCCCCTGCGGGGTTCCTTGTGAACACTGCACGCGTAACAGTCAATGTAACGGCGGATAATAAGGATGTGACAATTACCGTTTACAACACTGCCGGCAGTTACGACCTTTCCCTGTCTGCATCGGGCAATGCAATCGCTTATGCGGGTGCTCAGACAAAGTTCTACTTCCACAACATAAAAGGTTCTGCGAACATTGCCATGACGAACTTCTATCTGCATATCAAGGTGCCGACGGATGCACTTAGAGCTGGTACCCTGTATTCGGGAACTTGGAATTTCTCTACAAGCTACAGCATCCAATACAAGACCAATCTGAATGATTATCGTGTTCTTGCCACAGGACTCAACAGTAAATCCCAGTATTCCTATGACCTGAGCACTACAGCGCTGGCTCTGGGCGCAGGTGAGTATGTAACGGATATCAGGTTTGTGTACGCCGCTGTCCCGGCAGGATTCCATGAGTCCATGGCGCCGACACTCTACTGTACTGTGTTGTCAACGGTGCCTACAGGCTATCAGTACACGATTAGAGTCGATATCGGCGGGCAAACGGGAGGAGCATTCTACACGGGTGCAAGCGAGTTCAGCGGGAAAGTCATCAACATTCTTCCTGTATATCGGCTGCCATATGTGTTGCCGAAGACTGGCTACTAAACACAAATCATGAAATTGGGGACCGTCGCAGAATGAAAAAAACTGCGGCGGTTCCCTTTTGCTGAAAAAAGCACGCAGGTGTGGAAAATTCTGGAGAAATAGCCACATGCAGGGCAT
>Ga0256407_10011727_pt1 | contig 12069 bp, 9 predicted proteins | sample RumenRJG_04DNA_FD_193489 | JGI IMG/M metagenome (GOLD analysis project Ga0256407, IMG submission 193489) | Bovine rumen microbial communities from Lethbridge, Alberta, Canada - RJG_04 | ecosystem: Host-associated > Mammals > Digestive system > Stomach > Rumen | place: Canada: Alberta | collected... | reverse complement strand
CCTTGGGATTCTCGAATGAGGATATCCAGCAGGGATCAATCTCTGTATCCAACAATTGGGACAGCTATTACGGCGACCGCCGGCCTGACTATAAGTACACGCTGAGCACCTCTCTCGTCATCTCTACGGATAACGTGGACTTGGTGGTAAGCAGTCAAGGTAAAGAGTCGGACTTGCTCAAAGAGGGTATCATTGTGACCAGCAACAGCTGGAACCTCGACTACCAGTATAACGGTCTGCCGGAACTCAAGCCGTCCATGATCGAGGAGGCTACCCGTAACGCACGTACCGTCGCACAGAAGTTTGCAGAGGATGCACAATGCTCGCTGGGTTCGATCCGTCGTGCCAGCCAAGGACAGTTCTCCATCGAGTCCGATGAGTACCAGCCTTGGGTGAAGCATGTACGCGTAGTAACAACCGTGGATTATTTCTTGGAGTAATTATGGAATTAAAAGAAAATATTCAAGCCTTATTAGGCCAAGTCAAAGACTTAAAAGCAGCGAATGCGGAAGAATTGGAGGCGCTGCGTATCAAGTATCTCAGTAAGAAAGGCGAGATTACCTCGCTCTTCAATGAGTTCCGTACCGTACCGGCAGAACAGAAACGGGAATTGGGCCAGCTATTGAACCAGCTGCGTCAGGAAGCTGAAAGCCGTATCAATGAACTCAAAGAGACGATCGAAAGCCAACAGCTAAAAGCCAACAGCCAAAGTGTTGACCTCACCCGTACACCGGATCCTATCGCTTTAGGTACCCGTCACCCTTTGTCGCTCGTGCGTGAAGAGATCGAAGATATCTTCAGCCGTATCGGTTTCACTATTGCGCAGGGACCGGAAGTGGAAGATGACAAGCACGTCTATGGCATGCTTAATTTTGCACCCGAACACCCGGCTCGTGACATGCAGGATACGTTCTTCGTGGAGAAAGAGATCGGCGTGCAAAAACCGACGGATATCCTGCTTCGTTCCCATACTTCGTCTGTGCAGACACGTGTTATGACAAGCCAGAAACCGCCGATCCGTGTGCTCTGTCCGGGTAGGGTATATCGTAACGAAGCTATCTCGGCACGTGCCCACTGCTTCTTCCATCAGGTAGAAGGTCTGTATATCGACAAGAATGTCAGCTTTGCGGATCTGCGGGAAGCATTGCTGTATTTCAGTAAGGAGATGTTCGGAGCAGAGACCAAGATTCGTCTCCGTCCGTCGTATTTCCCGTTCACGGAACCGAGTGCCGAAATGGATATCAGCTGTAATATCTGCGGCGGCAAAGGATGTTCATTCTGCAAAAACACCGGTTGGGTGGAAATCCTCGGCTGCGGTATGGTGGACCCCAACGTACTCGAAGCCTGCGGTATAGATAGTAAGGAATACAGCGGTTATGCCTTCGGTATGGGTGTGGAGCGTATCACGAACCTCAAATACCGCGTCAAGGACCTGCGCCTGTTCTCGGAGAATGACGTACGCTTCCTTAAGCAGTTTGAGAGTTGCTAAACTCACAACCGCAGTATAACTGGTTATAGAATCCGTATTCTTTGAGTAACGCGTTTCTGCGTTCCTGAAGACCGTCCTTCCGCCAGTTCTGCGCCCAGAATTGAACATTCGCCTTTGGCCCTTCGCCATTAACCATTAACGCTGCCGCTTGTCCGGCGGCGTTAATTTGTTCTAAGTTCTTCCATCTCGAAGAGGCCAGGGTAGTAGCAAAATATGCTATCCCCAACTCCTGCGCTTTCTTGGCCGTCGCCAACAGACGATGATAGAAACAGGCTTCACATCGTCTTCCTCTCTCGGGTTCGTGCTCTAATCCGCAGACGGCTTCCCGCCAAGCATCATGACGATAGTCATCATCTATCCATGCGATACCGAGACTCTCCGCATGCCGTTTACTCTCGTTCTTCCGGATCTCATATTCCTCCAGAGGGTAGATATTCGGATTAAAATAGTAGATCACCGGCTCGATATCGTGCGCCAGCAACCATTCCACGATCGCACTCGAACACGGCGCACAGCACGCATGCAGCAGTACACGTTTACATCCTTGAGGCACTATAATGGAACTCTTTTGACGCATGCAGATATCATTTTTCAAAAAAACGATACAAAATTACACATTTTTTTGCATATATCAAAATATTTCACTAATTTTGCACTCGATTTTTAAAAATCAAGTCCTATAAGGGGCAAAAAAGGTTAAATTAACTAATTAAATTCGATTGAATTATGAAGAAGGTTTATTTATTCGCTATCTTGTTTGGCGCTTCGATGGCTTTCGCTGCTTGCGGTAGCAAGGGTGAGAAGAAAGAGTGCTGCAAAGAGGGTGAGAACAAAGAGTGCTGCAAAGAGGCTGAAGAGCACAAATGCTGCGAAGAGGCTGCTGGTGAGGAAGAAATTTCTTTGGAAGAAGCTGCAGCTCTGCTCGAGGAAATCGCTAAGTAATAGCATCCTCAGTAAACAAAAAGAGACTCTCGCGAGCCTCTTTTTTTTTATTCTTTCTCATTCATCAGCCATTCGACAGCGTGACGATAGATGCTTTCGAAATCTTGTGCGGCTTCCAATGGGAAACCGAAGACGAGTGTCGTATAGGGTAATCCCACAGCCGCCGGACAGCGCATATCCATATAAGTGGCCATCTTGAGTGCTTCCTCGCCCGCCGGTTTGAGTGCTTCGGGATGGCAGGTGAAGAGTTGCGTGTTATTGGGTTCTAACATCAGTTGGTAGGGGCGGTGGTTTTCGACTTTCACTTTTCCGCTGTGCGTCGCCTGTGCGGCATAATACTGCGCATGCAGGTACTGCTTGGCCCACTTCGGCTCGATCGCACTGAAATGATCGGTGCTGAGCAGTAATTTGCCTACCTGACCGGTGTATATCTCAATCGCGTTTGCCAATGTTTCGGAGATCGGTTGCCGTTGACGACCACAGATGATATCCATCAGTTGGAAATCGTACTCGGGTGCTTCTGTTTTGCGCTCCATCTCCATCATCTCTGCCGTGCAGCTGACGTAACTGATCCCCATCTGTTGTAAGACTTGACCGTGTTGCACACTCCAGTCATGGGTGTTTCCCTTCGTGATCTGACCGGCATGGTCGCGGTGACAGGCACCCCAACCGCAGTTGTCGTCATCTTTCCATTCATCGCTGCGGGTGTAGTTCCATTGTGAACCGATATAGGCACACGAATAGTAGTTTTCACACGCATAGCTGCCCGGCACGATACCGGCGTAGGTGCTGTCGGCAAACCATTCGACGCCGTGGACATCGTCAAACGCATCGACGATGAGTGCCAAAGGTGCATCCTCTTTCTCGCTGAGGTAGGCACTGATGATCGGTGACGGAAAACTGAGTCCGCCTTCGTTTCCGGCTACGATGTAGTAGTTGTACCGTACACCGCGTTGGAGTTCAACGGTCAGTTGAGTCCGGTCCACCTGTTGCACATTCCAGTCCCCGTCATTCTCCTGGATATAGACCATGTAATAGGTAGGAACGGCGGTGGGCTCGAGCGTATCCGTTTCCGCTCTCCATGTAAGCAGACCATTGACGTCGATGCTGAGTTGTTGCACAGGTAGAGGTTGTACTACTGCGTTGGTACCGTTCAGATAGCGCAGAATACCTTTATAAACGGCACGTGAAGCCGCAAAACGGAAGTTAGGATCGAGACCGTACCGCATGTCCGCCAAGTTCTTATGGCTGAGTAACTCCAGAATGATACTCGGCACCACCGGCACACGCGTCTCACAGTAATTGGCTTCTTTGAGTTGCCGCCTGGTCCACTCAGGTGCGATATGACGTAAGTCCTCCGTCACCTGTGTTTGAATCCAATCGGCTAAATTTCGGTTCACGGTCTCGCGATCCCTGCCGTCACGCAATTTGCTATGTCCGTCATCGTCCTTGGCCGTGTAGATGACCAATGTTCCGATGATTGTGCTGTCATTTCCGCTGTCATTCCCATCTGTGTGAAAAGCCAGACATAAGTCAATAGGGGCCTCTAAGGAATTGATCCACAGCGCCCTGCACTTCATGTCATCCTTATACTCATCCCCTTCGTATAAGTTCCAAAGGGTAGAGTCGGCACCTTGCGAGATCAACCAATAGCGTGCGCCTTCGGTCCAAGCCGGCATGCCGGAGATACCTCGTTGTTGTTGCTCAAGACCGGCACGCGGCATATGGATCGTCGCGCCGGCATTCTCCAACATCTGCTTGATCAGCCGCACATATTCCTGGCTGTACAGGTCCTCTACCGTGGTCCATAAGGTAGCACGTTGCCAGATCCACTCATCCCGATCCCGGTTATAATACAGACCGTGACTCGGATACAAAGCAATGTTTCGGTCCGATAAGTCGTGTGGTTTTCCGGTTGCAAGAATGCCTTTGGCGCAGTTGGTAACCAAATTCTCGATATCGATGTTCGCCGTCTGAATGGTCACTTTGCCTTTCTCGTGCCCCAGCACCCAACGACTCACTTTGCGTTTCAGTTCAGCGATATTGGCGGTCGTCCAGCGTACATCTTTGAGTGTTTTATTGGTCTTGACCGTGATCTTGTTCCCATTCACACGCAGGTTCTTCACCTTTACGGCCGGTGACCACACGGATGAAAAACCGGTCCATGCGGTTAACGAGTCCCCTAACTCCTGCATGCCGATATCGGCCTTGGCTGGCACAAAGAACAAGGCACAAAGAACAAGGATAAATATGTGTTTAAAAATCCTCATCGCTAATGTCGGAGTGCGCTTTTCGGTTGTTTAACACCGCTTCCTGATACGATTTGAGCAGGTCGGAAGAGAACCGTGCCTGATAACTCTCCACGATATCGTAGTCCTTGGGTTCATTCTCCTTCGGTACGATACGCACCTTGATTACGGTCTCGCCTTTCTCCAATGCCTCGATCAGCTCCGGTGTCACTTCGTACTCCGTGACAGTAGGGTAGAACGTGATAGTTGCCGTACCTTTCTTCTCAGAATACTTCTTCTCATTGCTTACTGCCGCACCGTTACGGTTCAGACGGATCGCTTTGCCGTCACTCAAACGAAAGAGTACACGCGATGCGTCGGTGAACTCATAGTACGCACTGGTACTGACTAACTTCACCAGCAATGTCGTTACATCTGCATCCTCCTTATGGTCGATGCGGAATGCAATCTGTGGTTTCAGGTTCTTGTTCACTGTGTTGTCCACATGAATGAACTTACCGCGTTCAGCGGCGTTTACACTCAGCGCGATGATCAGCGCTACCAATACAGAAAATACCTTTTTCATCTTATTGTTGTTTTAATTTTATTCCTCTGTTCACGGGCCGGACCCGATATCCTGCCGCCCGTAGTTGTTCAATTAATCCTTTCTCGCCTCCCAAATAGATGGCATTGAGCGTGATAAACGCATTCCCGTCCTTCAGGTGTTTCTTTAACCGTTTGACCCATTCTTTATTTCGCGCACAATAGACTTTATAGTCCGAAAAGGAGATACTGGTCTTGTTATCCGGCCCTTCCACCTGATATGCGATATCGCTCAGTCTGCCGTCCAGATACATCGCCTTCAGCGTCTTCTCTTGCTTCACCTCATTCTCCGGATATTCGATCACTTTCAGTAGCTCCGTGCATTGCCAATGAAACGGTTCCCGGTCAAAAAGCATGTACATCGTCTCCCCGATATCATCCAATCCGATCACCGGCATATCCCGTTCTGCGGCGATCGATTCGAAGAAACTCTCCATCGATCGCTGCTCGTCAAACTGCAACCAGTTCTTCATCAATTCCGTGCGGTACATCTCCGTCAAGTACGCCGGTTTCATGCGGCATAACTGATCTAAACCCATACCCAAACCAATGCGAAGACTATTGTCAATTAGCGTATATTCGCTTTCGCTGTAAAAATTACTCAGTTTAATCGAGTCGGGTAGCACCGCTGCCTGGCGTAATGCAGACAAGGCTTCATAGTCTTGCATCGCAAATTCCGTGATCACTTTATCGCATTGTCCAAAGCATTTGAACACATTCGGTATCGTGTCCAGAAAAGTCATATCCACCAGACGGTTCGTCGCTAACAGATACGATTTGTCTTTCACCCCGTTACCCGAAATCTCGTATAGCAACTGACCTTTTACCGGAATAAGGACAAAGGACAAAAGACAAAGGATAAATATGTGTCGTATGGCTCTCATTTAAAGCGTGTAATCAAATTATATGCCTGGTAAATACCTAACTCTCCGGCTTTACTCAAATCCGCCAGACCTTTCTCGTGCTCACCGGTGTAGAGATAGGTCAACCCCCTGTTAAAATAGGCTTCGGCAAAGTCCAGATCCTGAGCAATGGCACGTGTGTAATACTCGATGGCATCTTTCCATTCGTGCTGCGCACACAAGATATTCGCTTTATTATACAATGCAAAAGCAAAGTCCGGCTGCAGTCGAATCACCTGATCATAATCCCGAAGCATGATGTCAAAATCCATCGATGCCGTTGCTTCCTGTTCTCCTGTCGCACGCTGGTATTCAAACAGACGGTACCGCCAATTGGCACGGCAGAAGGTCAGAATAAGCGTCATATCCGGATCGGCTAACAAGGTCGCTTTCGTGCAGTCGTCAATGGCACTGGTGTAGTCCTGAACGACCGCAAACTCGATCGCTCGAGCGAAATACAATGCGGCGGTCGGTCCTTCGTCGATCATCTGCGACAGACGGGTAATCTCCGCAAAATGGAAATCCACCATCTCTGCCGTTAAGGTCAACTCCTGACACGTAAAACGCAAGGCCGCCGGTAACACTTCCCGTTTGTTGAGTTGATCTACCGTCGGATGGTAGTAGTTCGTACGTCTCAAACTCAAATCCTGACTGTAATAACTGAGTACGATATTGGACTCTAACACGATGTCTTGATGGCGTTTCTGCACCGTTCCACGGGTCTGAGATTCATATTTCTCTTCCTCTTCCGGAAGATCTGTCTGATTTTGCGCGGTATTGGCAGAAAACTCCTTTCGGTAGTCTTTCTTCTGCGGCTGAGCGTCAGCAATCAGCATATCGGTCTTCGGCTGACTCGCCTGCTGTGCCTGGATCTCCTCTTTGCGCTGCTCTAATTCCGCCGCTTGCTCCTTGTACCGGTAAGCCGCTTTATCCTTACCCTGCTTGGTGCACGCCTGCGCCGCTACATAATAACTCGGCAGGAAATACGGATAACGGGCAATCATCGCGTTCATATCCTCCACGACAGCACTCCATTGTTTGAGTTGTAACTCGATCAGGCCGCGTTGATAACGCATCTCTGTTCGTTCCGGATCCAGGGAAATAGCGGTGTTCAAGTCCTCCAACGCCTTGTTGTAGTCACCCACTTCTTGCCGCATAATACCGCGGTTATAATAACTCTCCGCATCACGGGGGGAGATCTTCACCGCCTGATCAAAATCCGATAACGCACCACGGTAGTTATGCTTCCGATAATGCAACAGACCCCGGTTGATATAGTCGCCTGCCCATTTCGAACCTAAGTTAATCGCCTGGCTTAGCTGCACATACGCATCTTCTTCCCGCTCTAACATCAGGTTAATCACACCCAACGCAGACCAGATGGCCGGATTGGTCTTGTCGTACTTAGCCGCTTGTTCAAAAGCCTCCATGGCTTGCAGGGTATCGCCTTTCAAGAACGACACTTGACCTTTCTCACTCCAGAAGGATGCTGACTGCGGTTCTCGTTTCAGTAACCACTCGATATCCTCCAAAGCCGCCTCGTATTCCTTGCGTTCCGCACGCGTGTCTGCGCGTAATAACATATAGGTGCGGTTCTCCGGCGAGAATTGCAATGCCTGCGTGTAGTCTTCTTCCGCCTTGTCCGCCTGCTTCATCTGCCGGTAGATATAACCTCGTGCATAGTAATAACCCGGAGAAAACGGATTACGCTCTATCGCGGCATTGCAGTCATTCAACGCACCCTGATAGTCCTCCAACTGGATCTTGGCAATTGAACGGTAGAAATAGGGTTCCGCCAAATACGGCTTCAGACGAATCACCTGATTAAAATACTGGATCGACAGGATATAGTCCTCAAAATACAAGGCATTCCTACCAATCGCCGTGATGCGGTCGGTATTCAACTGCGCCTGGCAAGTAGAAAAATGAAAATTGAAAATGGAAAGGAAGATGAGAAGGAGTAAACCTTTCACCTTTGACCTTTCACCTTTCACCTTATATTTATTCACAACCTTCATTGGGGTCGAACCATGCCGGAATATCGAATTCTTCCTCTTCGCTGTATCCTAAACTCTTGTCTTTGAAAATCTTCTGCAGATAGATCGCACAGATAGGCAAGGCCATCGAAGCACCCTGTCCTTCGGCCATATTATCAAAATGGATCGCACGGTCTTCACCGCCCACCCAGGCACCATTGACTAGTGACGGCGTGAAGCACATGAACCAACCGTCGGAGTTGTTGTTCGTTGTTCCTGTCTTACCACCCATCGGTGCTTTAATACCGTATTTATACCGTGCCCGGATACCGGTACCGTGATCTACTACTTCCCGTAACATGTAAATCATCTTATACGAAGTGGTCTCACCGATGATCTCGTGCGTCTTCGGGGTGAATTGTGCAATGATATTACCGTTCGCATCCTCGATATGCGTTACGTACAGCGGTTCGGTGCGGATACCCTTGTTGGCAAAAGCCGTGTAGGCATCCACCATCTCTTCCACACTCACGTCACACGGACCCAGACAGAGCGACACCACCGGATCCAACTCTCCTTTGATACCGAAGGAACGCATTAGGTCCACTAATTGTTCCGGCGTGAATAGCGACATCAGGTATGCCGACATCCAGTTCGACGACTCTTTCAGTCCCCATGCTAAACTGAGTGTATCACCTTGGTATTTGCCGTGTGTATCACGCGGTGTCCAAGGCCTGCCGTTGGCATCGATCAGCGTGATCGAGTCATACACCCAGGTTTCACAAGGCCACATACCTTCGTCCATGGCCAAGGTATAGAGGTACGGCTTGATAGTCGATCCCACCTGACGACGACCTTTCGTACACATATCGTACTGGAAATTAGCGAAGTTCGGTCCACCGACATAGGCCTTCACATGACCCGTGATCGGATCCATCGACATGAATCCGCAGCGCAGATAACTCTTCTGCCAACGGATCGAGTCATACGGCGTCATCACGGTGTCGATCATACCTCTGTCATAGGTAAAGATCCGCATAGGCTGCTTCGCGTAGAAGGTGGCAAAAATCGAATCCTGACTCATCCCTTCTTGCTTTAAGTACCAGTACCGGTCGGTATTCTTCATGCTTTGCTTCATAATACCGTCCACTTCCTCCTTCGTCAAAGCAATGGAGAAAGGTGCATTCTTTTTCTTCTTCAACTCCTTGAAGAACGATTTCTGCTGCGCCTGCATGTGCTCACTCACCGCCTCCTCGGCATACTTCTGCATACGCGAATCGATAGTGGTGTAGATCTTCAAGCCATCCCGGTAGATATCGTATTTACTGCCGTCCGGCTTGCGATATTTCTCGCAAAAACCATACAGCGGATTATTATCCCATTGGTACTTGTCAAATGTGTACTGCTGCTTGTTCCAAGTAGAGTAATCTCCATAACTCGGTTCTTTAGCAGTCAAGGTAACACGCAGATATTCACGGAAATAGGGTGCTAATCCTTGTTTGTGGTCAGCTGTTTGATAACGCAGTACCAGCGGTAATGCCGACACGGAGTCCATGGTCGCTTTGTCGATGAACTTAGACCGGTACATCTGTCCTAATACCGTGTTACGCCGATTCACACAACGCAACGAATCCCGACGAGGATTATAGTACGACGGGTTCTTACACATGCCCACTAACGTAGCCGCTTCTTCGATCTTCAGATCTTTTGGTGTGGTACTAAAATAGATACGCGCTGCCGATTGGATACCCACCGCATTATGCAGAAAATCGAAACGATTCAGGTACATTGTGATGATCTCTTCCTTGGAGTATAAGCTTTCCAATTGTGTTGCAATCGCCCATTCCGTCGGTTTTTGGGTCGCACGCTGGATGGCTGTACGACCTACGTTCTCCGTCCACAACTGCTTGGCTAACTGCTGAGTAATCGTACTACCACCGCCGGCTCTACCTAACTTAACAGCCGCACGGAACAAAGCTTTCAGATCCACACCGGTGTGGCGTTCAAAACGCTCATCTTCAGTTGCTATCAAGGCATTGATCACAAACGGAGAGATGTCTTCGTACTTCACGCTCACACGGTTCTCTTTGTAGTACTGGCCAATCACCTGATGATCGGACGAGATGATCTCGCTAGCCAGTAAGTTCTTCGGATTCAACAAGTCGTTCACAGGCGGCATATAACCCAGTACACCTTTGGAAATCAGCAGCATAAAAAGGAATGCCATTACGATAAAGGTGCCGAAAAGACTCCAGAACCAGATCATAAACTTCCTCTGCCAAGGTTTCAACGGGTATTTTTCCTTCACCTGCTTGAACCAGTTTTTACCATTCTTCTTCATATCATTAAATCTTCTATTATTCTGTTTAATATATGGATGCCATCTTGGGTCGCTACCACTTTTCCTTCTTTCTCTTGCAGCAGTCCTTGTGCGATATACCCACTCACATCCTTGCGAATCAGCGTCTTATCCACACCTTTGCAGGTCCGTAAACCTAACATCAACTGCTCGTTGTACCAATCCTCATCGGTCAGCGTCTCACTTTCCCGCTCTGCCGTCCCGGCGATATACGCATCGATATCGCTTACGTTCCAACTTCTTTTTCTTCCCACCAGACTATGCGCGCCGGCACCAATACCGATATACGGTGTATGGTCCCAATAACAACTGTTATGCTGCGCTTCATAACCCGGTAAGGCAAAATTACTCACCTCATAATGCACCATTCCTGCTGCCTTTAATCGCGCACACAGCACATCGTACATCGCATTCTCCGTGTCCTCATCGATCGCTTCGATCTGTCCGCTCTCCAGCATCTTCGTCAGTACTGTACCTTCTTCGTACATTAGACCGTAACTCGATATATGCTGTACGCCCAGCTCCAAAGCCGTTTCGATATCCGCCTTCCATCGAACCATCGTCTGCGTCGGTAACGCGTACATCAGGTCGATAGACAGGTTCTCAAAACCCGCTTCCTGTGCTGTCTTCACCGCGTCTATCGCTTGCTGCGCCGTGTGTCGCCTTCCGATCAACTGCAGCAATTGGTCATCAAACGACTGTACACCCATCGACAAGCGGTTTACACCTAATGCTCTTAATCCCTCCAGGTACGCTTTCGTCACATCCCCCGGGTTTACCTCCACGGTATATTCACCTATGAATGTACTATGCAAGTACTGGTTAATACCTGTCATCGATTCGATGGATAACGTGCTCGGTGTTCCGCCGCCGATATAAACCGTTCGAATCGGCTCACCTGCCTCATCCTTTCTTTCCTCGATCTCCCTCATCAGCGCGGCTACGTATGCTTCCCGTTTCTCCAACTGCGTCGTGGAGAAGAAATCGCAGTACAGACACCGCTTCTTACAAAACGGAATATGTATGTATAAACCAGCCACTAATCCTCTAATCCTTTTTCCAAAAATCCGTACCCACTAACTCGTCCGGCAGATATTGTTGCGCTACCCAATGTCCCGGAAAATCGTGCGGATACTTATACCCGTCGGCATATCCCAGGTCTTTCATCAGACTCGTCGGTGCATTGCGCAAATGTAACGGAACGGGTAGGTTGCCCGTTTCACGCACTTTTGCTAACGCAGCATCGATCGCCAGATAGGCTGAGTTATCCTTCTTACAGGTCGCCAGATAGATCGTCGTCTCCGCTAACGGAATCCGCCCTTCCGGCCAGCCGATCTTATTCACCACCTCAAAGCAGGTGTTGGCCAACAGCATCGCATTCGGATTCACTAATCCGATATCCTCGCTGGCCGAGATGACCAATCGTCTCGCAATGAACTTAGGGTCTTCTCCGCCTTCGATCATCCTTGCTAACCAATAGATCGCTGCCTGCGGATCACTGCCACGAATCGATTTGATGAATGCGGAAATGATATCATAATGCATCTCCCCGTCCTTGTCATACGCCACA
>Ga0256407_10011726_pt1 | contig 12069 bp, 13 predicted proteins | sample RumenRJG_04DNA_FD_193489 | JGI IMG/M metagenome (GOLD analysis project Ga0256407, IMG submission 193489) | Bovine rumen microbial communities from Lethbridge, Alberta, Canada - RJG_04 | ecosystem: Host-associated > Mammals > Digestive system > Stomach > Rumen | place: Canada: Alberta... | reverse complement strand
CTGTTGCGCAAAATGAACAATTTACGGCACATCCGACCTGACTGCTTACGCAGGCTGTCAAATTTGCCCTGTTATCAAATCTCATCAATACAGTTTCTACACATTCTCCGTCAGGGTATTCAAGCAAATATTTTATGGTTCCGTCAGAACTTGTCTGTTTTACTTTAATTTTTGTATCGGTGACTTTTGCAACTTCTTTTAATTGTTCCCTGAATTTTACTGATAAATCGGTCATTTCGTCAATTTCTTTGACTGATTTTAAATATATCCAATTGTGAATTTGTCTTGCACGAAATTTTGATGCCCCGAGTTTTTCTGTCAGTGCTTCAAATTCTTCCAAATTCAATCCCGATAATATTTCCATATATTTATCCTTTAACAATGATTCTACCATAAATATTTTTGTTTAAATGCAACATTGTTGCCAGACCTTAAAAAACATGTTATATTTAGGATGTAGGGATTGGTATGAACAAAGTTCAGGTTTTTATATTATCAGACGAATTTTCAACATCAGAAGTCTTAAAACTTTATTGCTCAGAGTTTGATTTTGAACGCTTGTCTGTTTGCAATTCCTGTGAAGATGCTTATGGGCAGGTTAGTTCTGCAAATGAATCTTCCGTTCTTATTGTAGATTTATCCGATAATAAAACCGAAAAAATTCAACTTATATCAAAAGTTTCTGTCAATATAAGCGGTTGTAAAATCATTGCACTTTCTGATAATCCGTCAGTAAATTTAATTGTTGAAGTTATGCGCTCAGGCGCGCGAGAATTCTTGCCTTTACCCCTTATAAAGAATGAATTTTCTGACAGTATGAAGAAAGTTTTATCAGAAAATTCACAAACAAATAAAAATAGCAGATGTAAAATAATATCAGTATTTTCAAATAAAGGTGGTATCGGTAAAACTTCTTTGGCAACAAATTTGGCACTTGAACTTGCAAAAGTTACCAAAGAAAATATAGCACTTATTGATTTGAATTTTCAGACGGGAGATATTACCACATTTTTGGATTTGAAACCGTCATTTAACATCTCATATATGCTTGAAAATATTGATAAAATTAATGAAACATTTTTATTAAGTACATTGGAAAGGTATAAAAGAACAAGTCTTTATGTTCTTGCAGACCCTCCGTATTTTAAACAGGCAGACGATATCAAACCAGCGCAGATAACAAAACTTTTTAACACGCTGAAAGATACATTTTCATATATTATTGTAGATGTCGAAGCAAGTTTTGAGGGAAAAAATATTGCGGCGCTTGATAATTCGGATGTAATTCTGTTGGTCACTGTTGCAAATTTACCTGCTTTGAGAAATACCCAAAGATGTCTTGAATTGTTTGATAAACTCGGGTATGACAGAGACAAAACAAAAATTGTTGTAAATCGTTATATGGATAATGACGAAATTAAAGAAGATGATGTAAAAAAAGTTCTGTCTAAAGATATATTCTGGAAAGTTCCGAATAATTATTTTGCTATTATGAGTGCGATTAACAAAGGTATTCCTGTCAGCGAAATAAATACTTCTACAAATGTTGCGCAAAGTTATCGTGAACTCGCAAAATATATGTCTGATAATCTTTACAAAATAAATATGGAAGAACGGTTTGAAAATATTTTAAATAATTAAGGAGTATAAATGAGTATTGCGGATAAATTAAAAAAGACATTAAGCGAAACAAATTTTTTCAAAAAAGAGGAAGAACCTGTCGGACTTGCACAAGTTGCGCAAATGGAAGAACCTTTAGATGTTGATAAAAAATTTGAGGATTTAACTGAACATGTTGTACCCAATATAGTTTCAATAAATCCAAAAGTTGAAAGAGTTAATAAGTTTGAAGATTTGGCAACACAACTTGTAAATAAAATAAAAAATACTCCTTATTGGGCTGAATTTTCTATGAAATCTCAGGAGAAAATGATAAGCAAATATTTTGATAAAAAAGTAAAAACTCCGAAGTATGTTGAAATTCCCTATAGTTTGACTGATAAATTAACCTTTATTGAAGAAGTGTTAAAATCGGTTGTTTAAAACTTTTGTTTCTCTTATAATTCCGATATGGAAAATGTTTTGGAAAGAATAAAAGGAACTGTTGTAGTATCGGTGCAGGCTATGCCGTCAGAACCTTTATATCATGAACGGTGTATGGCTGCTATGATGAAAAGTGCGCTAAATGGCGGAGCAGGCGGACTCCGTGTAGCAGGTGTTCGAGATATTGAAAATGCCAAAAAACTTTCAAAAGTCCCTGTAATAGGTATAACAAAACCGGAAAAAATTCCTGCAAATTATAAAGAAATTGTTTATATTACACCAACAATAAAAGATGTTTTGGATGTAATCCATGCAGGTGCAGATATTGTTGCATTTGACGGCACTCAGAGAAAACGCCCTCATGATGAAAAAATAAAAGATTTAATAAAATATATTCATATTAATAAAAGAGTTGCGATGGCGGATATAAGTACCATAGAGGAAGGCCTTGCAGCTCAGGAAGCGGGAGCGGATGTTTTATCTACAACACTTGCGGGTTATACTCTTGAATCTGCTTCTTCACCTGCAAATGAACCGGATTTTAAATTATTGGAAGAACTTGTAAAACAGTCTGACTTACCCGTAATTTTAGAAGGCAGAATATGGGAACCGTGGCAGGTTGATAAAGCGTTTGAACTTGGTGCGCACGCAGTTGTTATTGGTTCTGCAATTACAAGACCGCAACTTATTACAAAAAGATTTGTGTTCAGGGAGAAAAAATAATGAAAATATTTCCGTTAAGTCCATTGTCCAATTTTGACAAATTACAAAATTTTTTGTATATTGCATCAACAAGCAAAAAAAATGATATTAACGCTGTGAAAAAATCAAATTTTGGAATGGTAAAAAATATCAATTCTGCACCTTCCAATATTGCTCCCTGGAGTGTTTTATTAGGTAAATATTATAAAGATGTCTTACATAAATTGATATATAAATAGCGGGGAATTATGACTAAAAAAGCACTTGCAATTGATGTTGGCGGAACGAAGATTTATTCCGCAATAATAGATATAAACGGTCAGATAATTTCAGATATAGAAAAAAATCCGACCCCAAAAAGTTTTGGTGAAATAAAATCTTTGTTTGAAAAAATAATAGAAAAATACGAAAAAGATGTTGATGTTGTTGCTTTTTCAACATGTGGTGCTGTAAATAATGAAAACAACCATATTTTAGGTTCAACAGGAAATATTGCAAAAGGTTATCCGGATATGCAGTTCAAAGATTTATCTTCAAAACCCGTGTTTGTTGAAAATGATGCAAATTGCGCTGCATGGGCGGAGTATAAAATCGGGGCATCAAAAGGGAGTAAAGTATCTGTTATGCTTACTCTTGGTACAGGTGTCGGCGGCGGTATAATAATTAATAATCAACTTTTGAAAGGACAAAATGGTGCAGCAGGCGAGATGCATTTTAAAATGTATTCTGACAAACGAAGAAAATGCACCTGCGGAAGTTGGGACTGTTTTGAAATTTATGCATCAGGAAAGGGCTTAAAAATTACGGCTGAAGAAATATCTCACAATCCTGATATTACAACTTATGATGTTATTGAAGGTGTCCAAAATAATGACAGTCAGATGATTGAAATTTTTGACAAATGGCAAAATGATATTACAAACGGCATAATAGGACTTTCAAATATTTTTGATCCTGATTGTGTTGTTTTATCAGGTTCAATGGCACAGTTTGTCGATACTCAAAAAATTCAGAATAATGCCAATAAAGAAATTATAACAACTCCGATAGAAGTCAAAAAAGCGACTGCGGGCAATTATTCCGGGATGATAGGTGCAGCATTGCTTGCTTTTGAAAAAGGAGCAGTATAATGGGTAAGTCAAAAGCAAGAATTTTCAGAAAAGGTATAAACGACCAATTGCCTAAAATCAGTCGTAATGATGCTATATCTTTAGCGGTAGAAAATCTCGAAAAAGGTGATATTGCAGGCGCAAAGTACTATATCACGATGTTTGGGCTGTGTGCTGAAGAATTACTTGAATCCGGCGCAAGTTACGAAACAGTTGTTGCAATAAAAAATATTTTGTCATAAATGAAAATAATTGATTCTATAAAATTTTGGATAAATAATGCAAGACCATATTCAATTCCTATGACATTTTTGAGTTGGCTTGTAATTTTTTGTTACAGTGCAAAACATGGCGGTAATGTTATTTGCGGAATAATTGCGCTGATTGGTATATCGCTTGTTCACCTCGCAACTAACTTGAGTGATGATTATTTTGATTATCAAAGGCTTTCTTGTGATGAAGAATTTTTTAACAATTCTAAGGAAATTAAATGTCGTTATTTGAGAAACGGTCAGGCAACAATAAAAGATTTGAAAAATGTAATAATCCTTATGCTTGTGATTGCAGGAATTTGTGGTGCAATTTTGTTTTTCCTGTCCGGTTGGTATGTTATATTATTTGCCTTTGCAGTTTTGCCTATTGCTCTTTTATATTCAAAATTATCAAGCAAAGGATTTGGGGATTTGTCTGTTATACTTGCTTATGGACCGTTGATGTTTGAAGGTGTTTATTATGTCATGACAAAAACTCTTTCGTGGGATGTTTTAATATTGTCAATTGCCTGTTCAATGTTTGTTAATACCGTTCTTTATGCGCACATGCTAATGGATTTTGATGAAGATGTATGTTCATCAAAACGGACACTTTGCACAATTTTGAAAACAAAGAAAAAAGCGCTGAAATTTATGTCTGTGTTTTATATTACCGGATATTTTTCGATTATCATTCTATCAGTCAAAACCCAAAATTATTGGTATCTTTTGTCTTTACTAACTTTACCGTTGGTGGTTGAATTGTTTGAACTTTTAAAACTCTATAATGAAGATAAAACTATTTTACCCTATGCTCAACCATGGCATTATCCGCTTGAAAATTGGGAACAAGTTAAGCAGACTTCAAATGCATCATTCTTTTTACGATTCATGTTTGCTCGAAATATTTCAACTTGGTTCATGCTATCAATTTGTTTTGCACTGATGATTTCTTAAATTGTTACGAAATATTAAAACAAATTTAATTTCTGTAATTCAATAAAATCGGCATTTTCCGATTTTAAGTATATATTTGTTATATAAAATTTAGCACTTTTTTTGAAGTAAATTTGTTTATTAATATATAGGACAGAGTATTTATTTGAAAAGGAGAATATATGGCAAGAGTTTTGATTTCAATGCCTGAAGAATTTTTGAGCAGAATTGATCAGGTTGCAACAGGAGAAAATCGTTCGAGAAGTGAACTTATCAGAGAAGCGTTAAGAACTTATATCTACAAGCAAAAGATTAAAGAATCAACAGGCGCATTGAAAAATGCTGATTTGCTTGAAAGTTTGTTGGGATAACAACAGGAAAAAGGTTTAAGGAAAGAAACTATCAGATTTGGGAAACATATTATAAAAGCCTCCGAGTAATCGGGGGCTTTTATTTGTTTTGCAATATTCCATTACTTGCCCTGCTCATCGCAGGTCAACCCGTTGCTACACATCGGCTATTCAATCTTCTACGCCATCGCATTAAACACCAACGCTCAAAACAAAATCGAAAAATATTCATTTTACGATTATTGTTTTTCGTCTCTCCTCTTCGTTACACTCAGAGTCGTGGCTCTGCTCGGGCTTTATTCCGCCTGTGCAATCAAAGATTGCTTCGTTCACTTCACTTTCGTTCCGATCTCAACGGCGGAGGTATAATGTTTCGCAACCTGCTTGCCCTGCTTATCGCAGGTCAACCCGTTGCTCCACACCGGCTATTCAATCTTCTACGCCCTCGCATTAAACGCCAACGCTCAAAACAAAATCGAAAAATATTCATTTTACGATTATTGTTTTTCGTCTCTCCTCTTCGTTACACTCAGAGTCGTGGCTCTGCTCGGGCTAAAAAAAAACGACTTATACAAGTCGTTGGAAAATCAATAGGAAAAAAGGGAAAGGAAAGTCTGTTTTTAAAGCAATACAACATCTTCCAAGTGTTTATTATACTTAGATTCTCATTGTATTTGCTTTTTATTTTTTTGTTTATTATGCGTTGAATGTCTTGAATGAAGATTCAACATTCTTAGATATAACTTTTTTGACAGCATCCATTTCTGTTGAAATAGCATTCTGTTCTGTATCAAGTTGTTTAAGTTTCAATTCCAAGTTCTTATCCTGAACCTGAATAATTTCAATCTTAGCGTTAACTTCCTGAACCTTTTGATCATACTGCGCTTTGTCATAGTAGTATTGATTCATAGCATCATTGTACGCAGCATCATCAGATTCTGTGGTAGTTGTTAATTCATATCTTGTACCGCTATTTGGGTCTTTTTCATAATCGTCATAGATAAATAATGCGATATATCTTCCGGTTGCATCTTGTTCAACTTTTGCGTGAGCATTTTTAATTTCTCTTGATTCAGTTGTTTCACCGAATGCATACATTTTAATTCCGCTTAATGATGCACCTGTTTTTTCGTTGTAATCCGCATTTTCTAATTCTTTAGTACTGTATAATACGGCATCATAGGAACCTGTTGCAGGGTTTTTAACATATCTGACTTTCCAATCGTCAGTAGCGTATTTTTCTTGAGCCATTGCAACATATTGTTTTTCAACTTCTGCTTTATTTTTTCTTTCATCTTCTGAATACTGAACAGCAACTTCATAAGGGATACCTGCTTTGACTAATTTGTCAACAGAAGTATCACCATTTCCGCCCGGTTGCAGTTCAACTGTTCCGATGTGGTATGTAGCACTATCGCCGGAGCCAATTTTAGTAATAATATTAGTACCGCTAACTATCATAGTATTAGTAGGGATTTCCTGAACATAGTTAAGCATATAAACACCTGTAGATTTGGTGTCTTTAGTAGCGACTAAAGAAGTTACGGTATTTTTTTCGTTCCCGTCAGCGAAAGTATAAGTAATTTTAGTATAATCCGATGTTGATGGCGGTACAGGTACAGCCATTGATGTCAATTGGCTATAATAGTTTGAGGATTCGTTAGACAATGTTGTACGCTGTTGGTTAATTTGTTGTCCTTCGTATTCAACATTGGTCTTACGTGCCGTCAAGCTAAGAAATCTTGCCTGAGATGCACTCATTCCCATAATGACTGTCCTTTCTTGTTCTTGTTTCCTATAATTTTCATGTCGGCAGCCATGGAATAGAACTTTAATAATTGTTTTGTTTTTGTTAAGATTTCGTTACATTAACCCCAAAACTACACTATTCTTTATTTGTAGAATGATACTATCTGCGACAATGCCATGGGTTATAAACCTTAATGTCTTATGTAAAAACATTGACTTTTTTAGAAACATCATTATTATATATATGAATGTATATACGATAAGAAAGGTTAGTGCTATGGGTTCAAGTTTGGGTAATTCATTAATTTCAAGTTTGTCATCAGGTATAAATAACACCTATGCTTATTTAGCATCATTGTACCCGAAAGATGGGGTTACATTAAAAAATATTACGGCAGCAAGAAATGATCAAACAAATTATTTAACGCTTAATCAGTCTTTTGCATCTTATTTGCAGAATAATTTTGCAACATTTGATAAAGATGGTGACGGAAAAATCAGTGCGGATGAAATGAATAAATTTTCTCAAACCTTATCAACTGCCGGAGTTTCCAAAAATGAATTAACTCAACTTGCATCTTCGGGCGCTTATAGCGCTTCAACTGTTTCAAAAATATTAGAAAATTTTGATGAAATAGATACAAATCATGATGGTAGGGTCACTGCAGGTGAAATTGCTGCATATTCATCAGATTGCAAAAAACAGGAAAAAATTGATGAATATAATTACAAAAAAGCAACTTCTGACATGTCTGTATTTTACGGTAGCGAATCAGAATCTGATGTGTCTGATTACAGTATTTTAAGTTACAGATATAAAAACTTTAATAAATAATTATATTTTGCATAAAATTTTGCTTGTCCTATTATATTAATACATAGTAGGACGATTTTTTAGGTGCAGGAATATGAATAGCAAAGAAATGATTAAAAAGGCACAAGATAGCCTGAAAGAACAATTTGAAATTATAGAGGATATTAGAGATTATAATCAGGAAAAAGTTTTAGAGGCTTTTTTTGAGAACAAAGTTGCACCTGAACATTTTTATACGGTTTCAGGTTATGGGCATGATGATTTGGGCAGAGAGGTTTTAGACAAAGTTTATGCTCAGGTATTTAAGGCTGAAAAAGCATTGGTTCGTATTCATTTTGCATCAGGAACTCATACCCTTGCCTGTGCATTGTTTGGAAATTTAAAGCACGGAGATAAATTAATTTCTGTTGCTGGTGAACCTTATGACACAATGCAGGAAGTTATCGGTACTATGGGGGATGAAGAAACAAGGCGTTCATCTCTAATAGGTAACGGGGTAATTTATGATGAAGTTCCTTTAATTAATAATACAGATATAGATTATAGCGGCATTGAGCAAAAGGTTGATAATACAACTACAATGGTTCTGATTCAGCGTTCAAAGGGATATTCTACAAGAAAATCATTGACTATTGAGACTATTGAGCGAATTTGTAAAATTGTAAAATCGAAAAATCCTGATTGTATTTGTTTTGTCGATAATTGTTATGGTGAGTTTGTAGATAAACGAGAGCCTTTGGAAGTTGGTGCGGATTTAATCGGTGGTTCTTTGATTAAAAACCCGGGAGGTGGAATTGTTGAAGCCGGTGGGTATATTGCAGGTAAAGAACTCTATGTTGACCGAAGTGCAAATCGTTTGACGGCTCCGGGTATCGGTTGCGAAGGCGGAGCGATGTTCAATCAACACAGATTAATTTTTCAGGGTTTGTTTATGGCTCCGTCGGTTGTTTGTGATGCTGTAAAGGGTGCTGTTTTGGCTGCAAAAATTTTTGATGAAATCGGTTATGACTCATATCCTAAGTACAACGAAAAAAGAACGGATATAATTCAGAACATTACATTTGGCAAACCTGAACTTTTAGAGCAGTTTTGCAGAACGATTCAATCTTTGTCACCTATTAATGCTTATGTTACTCCGATTCCCGAGTATATCCCCGGATATGAAGATAAGGTTATTATGGCCGGCGGAACTTTTATCGAGGGCTCAACAATTGAGTTAAGTGCCGATGGGCCGATGCGAGAGCCTTATGTTGCATATATGCAGGGTGGTTTGACTTATTCGCATGTAAAAATTGCACTGCAGAAGTTTTTAGATAGAATTTCCTGCTAACTTTGTAATTGTAAACATTTTGTAACCGAATTATATATTATTTATAGAGTTTAAAGCCTTTTATATCAGGCTCAAGCAATTTATATACCTATAATACTTTTACTCTACTACACATTTATAAAATTATATGGTACAATGTTAAAACAATAATTTAAAACATTAAAAATTAAGTGTATCGTAGAAGTTAATTAAAAGTGAGGTTTATATTATGTCATTACCTAATGTAGCGTATTTTTCAATGGAAATAGCCATTGATCAGTCTTTAAATACTTATTCAGGCGGTTTAGGGTTCTTAGCAGGTTCGCACATGTTATCTGCAGGATATCTTCAAATGCCAATGGTTGGGGTTACAATATTGTGGTCTTACGGCTATTATGATCAGCGAATCAGTCATACAGGTGATGTTGAAGTTGCTTATATCAGAAAATATTATGATTATTTGACAGATACAGGGTTACAGGTAGATGTTGATATTTTTGGTGAAAAGGTAAAAGTTAAGGCATTACTTGTTAAACCTGAATTATTCGGAACTTGCCCTGTTTATCTTTTAACAACTGATATTGATGGTAACAGTGATTGGGCAAAGAGTATTTCTCATAAACTTTATGACGGAAACGAAAAAATCAGAATTGCACAGGAAATTGTTTTGGGGATTGCAGGTGTAAGAATTTTGCAAAAAGCGGGCTACAAGTTTGATGTTATCCACATGAACGAAGGTCATGCGCTTCCTGCTGCATTTGAACTTTTAAGACAATACAAAGGCGATTTGAATGAAGTTAAACGCCATACGGTATTTACAACTCACACTCCTGTTGCTGCAGGTAACGAGGTTCACTGGGTTGATACTTTGTTAGAGGGTGGTTTCTTTGCAGGTGCTTCTCGTGACACTGCTATCAACTTAGGCGGAGAAAATTTCTCTTTGACTGTTGCGGCTTTAAAGATGTCGAGAATTGCAAATGCCGTTTCGCAGTTGCATGGTCTTGTTGCCAACAAGATGTGGGAATGGGTTGAAGGCAGATGCCCGATTCGTGCGATTACTAACGCCGTCAATTTACATTATTGGCAGGATAAGAGAATCAAAGAAGTTGAAAATGATTTAGACAAAATTCTTGATGTTAAGCGCCAAATGAAGGCGGAATTGTTCCAATATGTTGCAAATGTAGCCGGTAAGAGATTTGACCCTGATGTTTTGACAATTACCTGGGCAAGAAGATTTGCGGATTATAAGCGTGCATGGCTTATTTTGATGGACAAAGAAAGAATTGAAAAGCTTTTGAATGAAGATAAATTGCAAATTATTTTTGCAGGAAAATTCCATCCGGATGATGTTATGGGCAGGGAAATGTTCAACAAATTATTACACCGTTCTCATTCATTAAAGAATGTTGTTGTTCTTCCGGGGTATGAATTACAACTTTCCGGTATGTTAAAACGCGGTTCTGATGTTTGGTTAAATACTCCGCTAAGACCGTTTGAAGCATCAGGAACATCTGGTATGAGTGCCAACGCAAACGGTGCTGTTCACTTATCAATCTGGGATGGTTGGACTGTTGAAGGTACATTCAGCGGTATAAACGGTTATGCAATCGAATATCCTGAAATTGATGATGAAATGTCTTGGGAAGAAAGACATTGGAAAGATCACAAATGTCTTATGGATATTATTGAAAACCAAATTATTCCGACTTATTACAATAATAAGCAGGAGTGGGCAAGAATTATGCGTCAGGCAATAAGAACATCAGAAGCATACTTCAATTCTGATCGTATGGTAATTGAATATTACAATAGATTGTATAAACCAATTGCCCATGATGGTGAATGTTCAGGTGAAGAAAAGCATGAAATTCAGGTAAAAGAGGCACCTACTTTTGATGCTTGGACATTTGCAAATATAAAATAATGTATTGAAATAATATAAAAGGGATGCGATTTATCGCATCTTTTTTTTTGTTATAAATATATGTAACAAATTGTTAAGTAAATAAAAATATATACTTGCAATTGAATATTGAAGTATTATGATAATAAAGTTCAGAACACAAAATCTTAAAAGATTTATTAAAACCAGAAACTTAGAATTTTATCTAAAAACGTACAGTTTTATTAAAGATTAAGGTAAGTGGAATAAGATTATCACTGGTAAAGGGAAAGGTGATAGCATGATTATCGAGTTAGTTCGAGTAATCATCAGCCCCAAAAGATGTGTGACAGATTAAGTTGCAGTCGTTGGCAGAGCGAAAAAATTGAACATTGAAAACAGAATAGCTGAAAACGATTTATGAGGATTTAATTTCAAGCGCAAGCGAAGAATAAAATTTTCATAAGTGACAAAAATACTTGTTAATTTCGTAAAAATGATTCACAAAAGGACAGAACACGCAAGTGTTCAAAAAAACGAGTCAAACCTATCTTAGAGATAGGAAGGACATAACTTTCTGACAATGGAGAGTTTGATCCTGGCTCAGGACGAACGCTGGCGGCGTGCTTCATACATGCAAGTCGAACGAGAATCCGGTGCTTGCACCGGAGGAAAGTGGCGGACGGGTGAGTAATGTGTAGAGAATCTGCCCTGAAGCGGGGGACAACAGAGGGAAACTTCTGCTAATACCCCATATGCGCGTAGTTGAGATACTATTCGTGAAAGATTTATCGCTTCAGGATGAGTCTGCATCTGATTAGCTAGTTGGGGGTGTAATGGACCACCAAGGCGACGATCAGTAGCTGGTTTGAGAGGATGATCAGCCACAATGGGACTGAGACACGGCCCATACTCCTACGGGAG
>Ga0256407_10011725_pt1 | contig 12069 bp, 6 predicted proteins | sample RumenRJG_04DNA_FD_193489 | JGI IMG/M metagenome (GOLD analysis project Ga0256407, IMG submission 193489) | Bovine rumen microbial communities from Lethbridge, Alberta, Canada - RJG_04 | ecosystem: Host-associated > Mammals > Digestive system > Stomach > Rumen | place: Canada: Alberta | collected... | reverse complement strand
AAAACTTCTATCTCCCGGGGCGCTTTGCCATGCTGGAGACGGCCAACGACCCCGGCACCGCCGTACGACTGCCGGGAATCCAAGCGCGAATCGAAAGCTTCGCCGACCGAATCCGGCAGACCCTGATCCTGTGATAGATAAAAACGAAGCTCATCTCTCCCCACCCGGAGAAGAATGAAGCAGAAGAAACAAGGAAAAGAGGCCTCCCTCTCAAAAGCGTGGAAGCAGACAATGACAAAACAGGCCTCTTTATGAGAAGGTTTGGAAGCATACACTAAAAAAGAGGACTCCCCCCCGTAGAAAGCGTGCCGAAGGCGCTTTCATAGGGGGGAGTCCTCGTATTCTTAGTGCGCCCGGCGGCGCACGTTCCTAACGGGTGAAAGTCCCGAATCCGCCCGGTAGTGGGAAGGATACAGCCGAAGGCAAGGGTGTCCGCCGCGAGGCGGGATCTGAAGGAAGCCGGATGTGGGAACAGACTAACCACGGGCAAACCTCTGGCCTGACGAACAGAAACCACATATGAGGTCACGCATGAGGGTAAGACTGCTAAACAAGCCGAAACCCAATAACTACACGGAATCATGCGGGATAGATGTGGCAGGCAGATGGAGGGAAAGAAACGTGTGGTACCCGGGGAGATCTGCATGGAACGCTCCGAAAGGAGTAAACGTCGCACAAGGAAACGAGGCGGCGCTGAGCGTGCAGAAGTCAGCAGAGGCCATAGTAGCCGAGAGGCGAAGGGCCGAATCAGTAGGAGTCCTTATTACGACCGAGAAAGGAGGAATGCGCACATGGATGCAGAAAACATCAGCAATGAGGGCTGCTCACAAAGAGATAGTGCGGAACACAAAAGGTATGTGAGAGCGCATCGCTCATTCAACCGGATATGGAAAGAAAGGGACAGTGCACAGCCGGATCTTTTGGAGAAGATACTGGAAAAGGACAACCTTAACAGAGCTTTTAAGAGAGTGAAGGCAAACAAGGGAGCGCCGGGAGTCGACGGGATGACCATAGACGAGACGCTCCAGTGGCTGAAGGAACATAACCATGAGTTAATCGACAGGATCAGGCGCGGCAAGTATACGCCGAAACCGGTCAGACGAGTGGAGATCCCGAAGCCGGACGGCGGAGTGCGCAAGCTTGGCATACCCACCGTCACAGACCGTACCATCCAACAGGCCATGGCACAGCAGATGATACCGATCTTTGAACCGCTGTTCTCGGATGGAAGTTTCGGCTACCGACCGGGGCGGAGCGCAAAAGATGCCATTCTGAAGGTGAAGGAGTATGCGGAACAGGGCTATACACACGCAGTGAACCTTGACCTTTCGAAATACTTTGACACCTTGAACCACACGATTCTTGTGAATCTTCTTCGGAAAGAAATCAAGGATGAGCGTGTCATACAGATGGTAAAGCGGTACTTGAGAAGCGGCGTCATGGAAAACGGAGTGGTCATCGACACTGAGGAGGGATCACCACAGGGAGGAAACCTCTCCCCTCTGCTGGCGAACGTCTATCTCAATGAGTTCGATCGGGAGTATCTGAAACGGGGAGTTCCGTGCATCCGCTACGCGGACGATATCGTCCTGCTGGCGAAGAGTGAACGAGCCGCCAAGAGACTTCTGGAGACGAGCATGAAGTATCTTGAGGGAACCTTGAAACTGAAGGTGAATCAGGAGAAAAGCCGCGTTGTCAGCGTGTTTGCAATCCGAAATTTTAAGTATCTCGGCTTTGCGTTGGGGAAGAACGGAAAGGGCATATATGTCCGCGTTCATCCGAAGTCGATGAAGAAGTTCAAAGACCACCTGCGCGAATACTCTTCCCGTAGACGCTGTCAGAGCATCAGACCAAGTCTTGAGGAAATCAAGGTCTATGTCAGAGGGTGGATGAACTACTACGGGATTGCAAGCATGAAGAACCAGATCGATGACCTCAACGGTTGGCTGTACCGAAGGATCCGCATGTGCATCTGGAAGCAGTGGAAACTGCCAAGGACGAAGAAACGGCATCTCATCAGTCTTGGAATACCCGAGTACTTTGCTAACATGGCGGCAAACAGCCGAAAAGGCTACTGGAGAACGGTCAACACGACAACGGTGAAAAGAGCGTTGTCAAAAGAAAGACTGATACGGTCAGGCTTCTATGACTTAGCCATCGCGTACCAGTCAGTGCACGTCAACTATTGAAACCGCCGTGTACCGAACGGTACGCACGGTGGTGTGAGAGGACGGGGGCTAATCACCCCCTCCTACTCGATCAGATTCTCCAACTTCTTCTTATATATCTTCCGAAACAGTATCGTGGACAGCGTTACCGAGATAAGCTCGGCCACGAGCCAGGAATACCACAGGGCCTGAAGCCCCCAGAGGTGGGCGAACAGCCAGGCCAGCGGCAGAATGCAGAGAAGCTGCCGGCAGACCGAGTTGATCAGGCTGTAGACCCCATTGCCCAGGGCCTGGAAAGCGGAGCCCAGGATGATGCAGTAGCCGGCGAACACGAAGCTTAAGCTGATGATGCGCAGGGCCGGGATACCAATCTCCAGCATGTGATCCGATGCGTTGAAGAGAAGCAGCAGTTCTCTGGTATACAAATGGAAGACGGCAAGGCCGGCCAGCATGATGACAACGGCGATGGTGACGCCGACCCGGATGGTCTCCATGATGCGCTTCTTGTTCCGGGCGCCGTAGTTGTAGGCGACGATGGGGATAAAGCCGTTGTTCAGGCCGAAGACCGGCATGAATACAAAGCTCTGCAGCTTGAAGTATACGCCCAGCACGGAGACGGCCGTCTCGGAGAACGTTATCAGAATCTTGTTCAGCCCGAAGGTCATGACGGACACGATGGACTGCATGACGATGCTGGGAATACCCACAACGTAAATATTCTTAATGACATGCCCGTCCGGACGGAAGCCGGAAAGGGAGAGGTGTACGTCCGGATTCTTTTTCTGGTTCAGAATAATGGCAAATGCTCCGGCAATGCACTGTCCGAGGACCGTGGCGATGGCTGCGCCCCGGATGCCGAGGGCGGGGAAGCCGAAGAGGCCGAAGATGAGGATCGGGTCGAAAATGATGTTGAATATGGCGCCGGTCAGCTGGGTGAACATGCTGAGCATGGTGCGTCCGGTGGACTGCATAATACGCTCAAAGCACATCTCCATAAAAATGCCGATGGAGCACATGGTGACGATCCGGAGATACTGGGTGCCCAGCTCGGCAATCTCTGTATTTCCCGCCGTCTGGCTGTAGAAATAGGGCCGGGCGAAAAGAAGACCCACCAGGAAAAAGGCGAGAGCGCCCATGAGGGCGAGGAATGCCCCGTTCATGGCGGTCTTGTCCGCCATCTCCTGTTTCCGTTCTCCGAGAGAGCGGGAGAGGAGAGCATTCATACCGACGCAGGTACCGGCGGAGACGGCGATCATCAGAGACTGGACCGGAAAGGCCAGAGATACGGCGGTCAGCGCGCTTTCGCTGATCTGGGCCACGAAGATGCTGTCTACGATGTTGTAGAGAGCCTGGACCAGCATGGAGATCATCATCGGCAGCGACATGGAGATGAGAAGCTGCGGGATGGGCATGGTGCCCATTTTATTTTCACGGGTGGGTGTATCAGACATAATTGTAATTCCTTTCCAGATTAGCAGGACAACATTATAAATCATGGAAAATCGGCCGTCAACAGAATAAAACTTGTAACGCGGTCTAATTGATGATATTATAAATAAATCATTGAAATTGGGTGATAGAAAAGGAGGTCTCACGCATGACAGCATACAGAGACATGACCAATGAAGAACTGGCCGCTCTCCGGAAAGAATTATCCAGGGAATATCATAAATTCCAGGAGAAGGACCTTCATCTCGATATGTCGAGAGGAAAGCCATCTGCCGATCAGCTGGATCTGTCGATGGGAATGATGGACGTACTGGGCAGCAGCAGTGATCTGCGCTGCGAAGACGGTACTGACTGCCGGAACTATGGCGTTCTGGACGGTATCAGCGAGGCAAAACAGCTGCTGGCTGATATGATGGAAGTTCCCCCGGAAAATATCATTATTTACGGAAATTCCAGCTTAAACGTCATGTATGATACCATTGCCCGTTCCTATACCCACGGCGTTATGGGCAATACCCCCTGGTGCAGACTGGATAAGGTGAAGTTCCTCTGCGTGGTACCGGGGTATGACAGACATTTCGCCATTTCCGCATTCTTTGGCATGGAGCTGATTTCCATCCCCATGCTGGATGACGGTCCGGACATGGACATGGTAGAGCAGTATGTAAACCATGATCCCGCCGTAAAGGGCATCTGGTGCGTTCCGAAGTACTCGAACCCCACCGGCAACAGCTATTCCGATACGGTGATAAAGCGTCTGGCAAGACTGAAGCCCGCCGCACCGGATTTCCGCATCTACTGGGACAATGCATACGGCATCCATCATCTCTATGAGGACACCGAGGACCATGTGCTGGAGATCCTGCAGGAGTGCAAGAAGGCCGGCAATTCCGATATTGTCTACAAGTTTGCGTCAACCTCGAAAATCTGCTTCCCGGGTTCCGGCATCGCGGCCATCGCTGCATCCCACAATAACCTGGACGATATCCGCAAGCAGCTGACCATTCAGACCATCGGTCACGACAAGGTAAACCAGCTGCGTCATGTGCGGTTCTTCAAGAACCTGGAAGGCATGAAGGCCCACATGAAGAAGCATGCGGACATTTTGCGCCCGAAGTTTGAGACGGTGGAGGAGATCCTGGACAGAGAACTGAACGGTCTTGAGATCGCCCGCTGGACCAAGCCGAAGGGAGGATATTTCATCTCCTTCAACGGAATGAACGGAACGGCGAAGCGCATCGTGGAGATGTGCCAGAAGGCCGGCGTCAAGCTGACCAAAGCCGGAGCGGCCTTCCCCTACGGAAAGGACCCGGAGGATTCCCATATCCGTATCGCTCCGTCCTATCCGACACTGGCAGAGCTGAGCACGGCAGCAGAGCTGTTTGCTCTGTCTGCGAAGATTGTCAGCATCGACAGAATCCTTGAGGAGAGAGCAGCAGAATCATGAAAGAACAGGCGGAAGCAGCACAGCCGATAAGCAGAAAGTCCAGACAGAGGAGAGAACATTCTCCTCTGTCCGGGTTGTTTCGCCCTTCGGACAGTCTGCTTCTCGCTTTTTTTATACCGATCATTGTGCTGATGGTGATATTTGCGGCCCGCGGCATCTGGCCCTTCGGGGACGAATGTTATCTCCGGCTGGACATGTACCATCAGTATACCCCTTTTATGGAGGAATTCCGGGACAAGCTGCGTACCGGAGGAAGTCTCCTGTACAGCTGGGACATCGGACTGGGCGCTAATTTTGTGGCCCTTTACGCCTACTATCTGGCGAGCCCCTTCAACTGGCTGGTGTTCCTCTGTCCCCATGATCATGTGATAGAATTTGTGACTGCCATGGTGGTGATCAAAACCGCTCTGGCGGGACTTACCTTTGCCTGGTATCTGCAGCGCCATACGGAGCGGATGCGGCTGGGCGCCGGGTTCTTCGGCGCATTCTATGCCCTGTCCGGCTTCATGGCTGCCTACAGCTGGAATATCATGTGGCTGGACTGCATCTGGCTGTTCCCGCTGATTGTGCTGGGACTGGAGGTTATGGTCCGGGAAGGAAAGCCGTATCTCTACTGCATTACCCTGGGGCTTTCCATTTTCTCCAACTACTATATCTCCATCATGATCTGCATCTTCCTGGTGATCTATTTTCCCATCGTCTGTTTCCTGAATTATGAGAACAGAAAAAAACTCGGAGAACAGATCATCCTGTTTGCGCTGTTTTCCCTCCTTGCGGGAGCCCTGGCGGCGGTTGTCCTCCTTCCGGAGGTAATGGCGCTCACAAAGACGGCCGCGGCGGAGTCCACCTTCCCGAAGACCTTTCAGAGCTATTTCTCCGTCATTGACATGCTCGCCCGCCACATGTGCGGCGTGGAATCGGAGACGGGCCTGGACCACTGGCCGAACATCTACTGCGGTACGGCCGTTTATATCTTTTTCATACTTTATCTTCTGGACCGGAGAATTCCGCGGAAGGAAAAACTGGTATACTGCGCGCTGGAAGTGTTTTTCCTGGCCAGCTTCAGCATCAACTTCCTGAATTTTATCTGGCACGGATTCCATTATCCCAACAGTCTTCCGGCCAGACAGTCCTTCATCTACATCTTTATCCTCCTGCTGATGTGCTACGAGGCCTACAGTCATCTGCGCACCATGCCGATCCGAAACATCGGTCCGGCCTTTGCGTGCGCTGCGGCCTTTGTGCTGCTCTGCGAGAAGCTGGTGACCGATGATGCCTTTGAATTCTGGGTATTTTACCTGGCCCTGGCCCTGCTGTTTCTTTACACCATCCTGCTCTATGCGGCAAAAAGCAGAAGAGCTCCCGGGGCGGTCGCGGTTTCTGCGGCGCTTCTCGTGATTGTGGAGACGGCGGCCAATACGGCCATCATCAGCGTTCCGACCACCAGCAGAGAAGCCTATGTGCGCCATGACGACAGCGTGGCACTGCTGATGGAGAACCGGGCGCGGGGAGAAGAGTTCGTCCGCGTGGATTATGATGATGAGCAGACGAAGAATTACGGCGCCTGGAGCGGCTACCATTCCGCATCGGTATTTTCGTCCCTCTCCAGCGACGACATGTCCCACTTTTACAAGAACGTGGGCTGTGAGGGCGGCATCAATTCTTACTGCTCCAACGGCTCCACGCCGCTCATAGACAGTCTGTTCTCTGTCCGCTATACCATGAAAAAGCGGGAGACGGACAATCCGCAGATGCATATGATACAGGAGTCAGGGCAGCTGTTTCTCTATGAGAATCCCTGCATCCTGCCTCTCGGATTTGCCATTCCGGAGAATCTCCGGACGGGGTGGGAGCCTTCGGATGAGGACCCGGTCAAATCCCAGAACGACTTTGCGGAGCTTATGGGCGCAGGACCGCTCCTGGTTCCCCAGCCTTTTGAGGAGACGGGAGAGAATCTGACCTTTACCGCCGATGAGGGCGGAGAGTTTTATATCAATGTTACCAACCATACGGTGAAGAAGGCGACCCTCCGCCGGATGGACTATTCGGACACGCTGACCAACATGACCCGGGGCTTCCTGGTGGAGACCGGATATATTCCCCAGGGAATTACGGTGACGCTGGATACGGAAGAACCGCAGGGAGAGGCCCTTCGGGGAAGTGTCTACCGCTTTGATTATGATGCCCTGCAGAAGATTTACGAGAGCCTTCTTCCCGGAGCTCTGGATATAGAGCAGTGGAAGGACGGATTCGTCCGCGGCACCGTGAATATGGAGAAGGAAGGGTATCTGTTCTTTTCTATCCCCTTCGATGAAGGCTGGAGCGTGACGATTGATGAAAAAAGCGGTATAATGGAAGAAGTCTTCGGCGCATTCTGCGGAGTGAAGGTACCCGCAGGAGAACATACCGTGGAGCTGCGCTATATGCCGGACGGGCTTGTCTCGGGATTCCTTCTGAGTCTTGCGGCACTCATCCTTCTTGCGGCGGCCATGATATGGGAGCATCGGGGAACCGGACCAAAACGGGAAAAATCCGCTGTCCGACAGGAGGCGGATCTTGAAAAAAGGAGAACAGACATGAAAAAAGAGCGACTGGAAGATTATGTACTGACGATTCCGGATTTCCCGGAGCCGGGAATCATGTTCCGCGATGTCACCACGATTCTGCAGGATGCAGACGGTCTGGGAATGGCAATCGACGGCCTGGCAGATGCCCTGGAGGGCCTGGAGTTTGACGCGGTGCTGGGACCGGAGGCCAGAGGCTTTATCTTCGGCGTACCGGTAGCCTACAAGCTGCACAAGGGCTTCATTCCGGTGCGGAAGAAGGGAAAGCTTCCCCGTGAGACCGTTTCCATCAAGTATGATCTGGAATACGGCAGCGCGGAGCTGGAGATTCACAAGGATGCCATAAAGCCGGGCATGAAGGTGGCTATCGTGGATGACCTGATGGCGACCGGCGGCACCATGGCTGCCATTGTGAAGATGGTGGAAGAGATGGGCGGCGAGGTTGTAAAGCTCTGCTTTGTGATGGAGCTGGCCGGACTCAACGGCAGAGAAAAGCTTGCCGGACATGAGATTGCGTCTCTGATTACTTACGAGGGCAAATAGGGGACATCACAGAATCAGAAATACATGAGGAGGAGTGGGTATGGAGTTAACCGATAATGGAAGAAAGGCAGAGCGGGTCCTGGAGGCACCGGCGGATTTTACCGAGCCGGAGATCCTCTTCGACAAGCTCATTGCGGCGATCCACAGATACCACCCTTCCGATGACATTTCCCAGATTGAGAAGGCGTATCGCATCGCCCGGGATGCCCATAAGGACCAGAAGAGAAAGTCAGGCGAACCCTATATTATTCATCCGCTCTGCGTCGCTATCATCCTGGCAGACCTGGAGCTGGACAAGGAGACGATCATTGCCGGAATTCTGCATGACGTGGTAGAAGACACCATCATGTCCTATGATGACCTGGTACAGGAATTCGGCGAGGAGGTGGCCCTTCTCGTCGACGGCGTCACCAAGCTGACCCAGATTTCCTGGCACAAGGATAAGGTGGAGATTCAGGCGGAAAACCTCCGCAAGATGTTCCTGGCCATGGCCAAGGATATCCGCGTCATCCTGATTAAGCTGGCAGACCGTCTTCACAACATGCGGACCCTGCAGTACATGAAGCCGGAGAAGCAGAAGGAGAAGGCCCGGGAGACCATGGATATCTTTGCGCCCATTGCGGAGCGCCTCGGTATCAGCAAGGTCAAGACCGAGCTGGATGATCTGAGCCTTAAGTATCTGGAGCCGGAGGTCTATGATGACCTAAAGGCCCAGGTGGAAGTGCGCAAGGGGACCAAGGAAGCATTTATCAATACCATTCTTGACGAGGTGGGAAATGCCATGCAGGAGGCGGGTATCCGCTGCAAGGTGGAAGGCCGCGTCAAGCATCTGTTCAGCATCTACAAGAAGATGGTGAATCAGGACAAGAGCATTGACCAGATCTACGACCTGTTCGCGGTGCGCATCATCGTGGACACCGTCAAGGACTGCTATGCGGCGCTGGGCGTCATCCATGAGATGTACAAGCCCATTCCCGGCAGGTTCAAGGATTATATCGCCATGCCGAAGCCGAATATGTACCAGTCCCTGCATACCACGCTGATCAGCAAGAGCGGCCAGCCCTTCGAGATCCAGATTAGGACCTTCGAGATGCACCGCACTGCCGAATACGGTATCGCGGCCCACTGGAAGTATAAGGAGAGCGGCAGCGGCCAGGCGGCCAACATTGACAGCACGGAGGCCAAGCTGACGTGGCTTCGCCAGATCCTCGAGTGGCAGCAGGACATGTCGGATAACCACGAGTTCCTGAACCTCTTAAAGAGCGATCTGGATCTGTTCCAGGACAGCGTATACTGCTTTACACCGACGGGAGACGTGAAGAATCTTCCCAGCGGCTCCACCCCCATCGATTTCGCCTACTCCATCCACAGCGCGGTGGGCAACAAGATGGTGGGCGCCCGCGTCAACGGAAAGCTGGTCAATATCGACTATGTCATCCAGAACGGCGACCGGGTGGAGATTATCACCTCCCAGAACTCCCGGGGACCCAGCCGTGACTGGCTGAAGTTCGTCCGCTCGACCCAGGCGAAGAACAAGATCAACCAGTGGTTCAAGACAGAGCTCCGCGCGGACAATATCCAGCGGGGCCGGGATATGGTTGACCGGTACTGCCGGGCAAAGTGCATTGATTTCGCCGAGCTGAACAAGCCGGAATACATCGACAAGGTTCTGCAGCGCTACTCCTACAAGGACTGGGATTCGGTGCTCGCCTCCATCGGACACGGCGGCATCAAAGAGGGTCAGGTCATCAACAAGATGCTGGATGAGAAGACCACCCGGGAGAAGAAGCAGCAGACCGACGAGACCATCCTGGATACGATTGCGGCGGACGGAAACCGTCTTCCCGTGGTTGCCAAGGGCAAGAGCCACAGCGGCATCGTGGTCAAGGGAATGCACGACCTGGCGGTCCGCTTCTCCAAGTGCTGCAATCCGGTGCCCGGCGACGAGATCAAGGGCTTCATCACCCGGGGCCGCGGCATCACCATTCACCGCAGCGACTGCATCAACGTGCTGAATCTGCCGGAGGATGAGAGAGACCGGCTGATCGATGCGGAGTGGCAGCAGCCCGAATCCATGACAGGCAGCGAAAAGTACATGGCGGAGATTCGGATCTATGCGAATAACCGGATCGGCATGTTCGTAGACCTGTCGAAGGTATTTACCGAACGGCAGATTGATATCCTGTCGATGAACGTTAAGACCAGCAAGCAGGGAAAGGCCACGATCTCCATGAGCTTCGAGATTCACGGGATCGATGAGCTGAACAGCCTGATAGAGAAGCTCCGGCAGATCGACGGCGTTCTCGATATTGCGAGAAACGCAGGTTAAGAGGACCCGTGAGGGGGCCTGCACCGGAGAATAAAAATCACAGGGAGAGATATCCATGAAGATAAAACGGCTTGTGGTTGGCATGATCGGAACCAACTGCTATATCGTGCAGAACGAGGAAACAAAAGAGTGCTTTATCGTGGATCCCGGCGGAGAAGCCACGAGAATTCTCAGCTCGGTAAAGATGATGGGTGCGAAGGTGGTCGCAATTCTTCTGACGCACGGCCATCATGACCACATCGATGCTCTGGCGGCTGTCCGGAAGGATACCGGGGCGCCGGTCTATGCCTGTGAACAGGAACAGGAGCTTCTGGCGGATCCGGAGATGAATCTTTCCGCGGACTTTGGACGGAATGGCTACGGCACGAAGGCCGACCGTCTGGTGAAGGACGGGGATGTGCTGGAACTGGCCGGATATCAGGTGAAGGTCATCTGGACACCGGGCCATACCATCGGTTCCTGCTGCTTCTATATCGAGGACGCCGGCGTTCTCTTTGCGGGAGATACCCTCTTTGCCCAGTCCTACGGGCGGGTGGACCTGCCCACCGGAAACAGCCGGCAGATCGTACACTCCGTGGCAGATATCCTGCTGGCACTTCCCGATGAGGTGCAGGTATTCCCGGGGCATATGGGATACACCACCATCGGCGATGAGAAGAAATATAATCCGCTCCGCAATTACCAGAACTGGGACTGGAGCGAAAAGAGAGAAATCTGAAATCTATGATCACAATATTATTGGACAATGGATCCTTTGAACAGGATATTCGTGAGCTTCTGATGGCCTATTTTCCCGGTGAGACCTTCTCTCACCGGGAGGAGGACGCATCGGAAGCTTTCTGTGTCGCAGGGCTTTCGGAGGTGCCGGGGGAAGAACACAGGTATGAGCTGCGGCTTCGGATGAAAAAAGACGGGAACGAAGAGACGCTTTCGCAGACATTTTCCACCGACTTTTCCGACCGGAGCAGGGCAAAGAATGAGATCAAGCGCTGCCTTTACCGGATGCTCCGGGACTATACGGGACGGGATCTTCCCTGGGGGAATCTCACCGGCATCCGGCCCACCAAGATTGCCTTGACGAAGCTGTTTTCCGGGGAATCCCCGGAGGCCATCCGGGATTATATGAAGGAAACCTACTACACGGGAGAGGAGAAGCGGAACCTCTGCGTGGAGGTGGCACAGCGGGAGAAGGAACTTCTTTCGGGAACGGACCCGGTGAACGGCTACAGCCTCTATGCGGGAATTCCCTTCTGCCCGACCACCTGCCTCTACTGCTCCTTCACCTCCTTCCCCATCGGGGCCTGGAAGGGACGGACGGGAGAGTACCTTGACGCCATGTTCCGGGAGATGGATTATATCGCGGAGAAGATGCAGGGGAAAATGCTGCAGACCGTCTACATCGGCGGCGGCACCCCGACGGCCCTCTCCCCGGAGGATCTGGACCGGCTGATCGGCGGAATAAAGAGCCGGTTCCCCATGGATTCCGTGAAGGAGTTTACGGTCGAATCGGGACGCCCCGACAGCATAACGGCGGAGAAACTGCAGGTGCTGCGGGATTACGGCATCTCC
>Ga0256407_10011723_pt1 | contig 12070 bp, 5 predicted proteins | sample RumenRJG_04DNA_FD_193489 | JGI IMG/M metagenome (GOLD analysis project Ga0256407, IMG submission 193489) | Bovine rumen microbial communities from Lethbridge, Alberta, Canada - RJG_04 | ecosystem: Host-associated > Mammals > Digestive system > Stomach > Rumen | place: Canada: Alberta | collected... | reverse complement strand
AAATATTAAATAGGAAAAATATAAATTATCAGCAACTTATGGGAGTTGAATTTAATGAAATTTAAATAAAATAAAAAAAATAATTATTCAAATTATCATATATATATAATTATAATTTTTTTTTTTATTTATTTATTTTTTATTGATGAAATAATTATTATTAATAAAATTTATAAATTCATTTAAGATATTCATAATTATAAATTAATTATTAATTATTAATTATTTTATTGTAAAAAAAAAAAATTATTATTGGGGATAAAACAATTAATAAAATTATCATATTTCTACATTCATATTTTTCTTTATTTTTTTTTGCTTTATTATTGAGTAAAGGCATTTCAGTAGTTAATTCTAAAATAAATTCATGTTTCATATTTTCCTTTCCAATTATTAAATGTAAGCTATTATCATTAGAAAAAGCATAATAATCGTTTTCATTAATTTTTTTGATTATTAAAGGAATTAATTCTTTATGAAAAAAAAAATTATTTCCTGGTGCTAAACTTCCTTTTAAATTATTTTTTTGAAAATTTGCAATATAACAAAATCTTTGAATATCTTCATTTTTTTCTTTTATTTTTAATGTAAGATTATTATTATCTTCATATGCTTCAAATAACCAATCAACATTACCAATTTTAATATACGTTTTTGACATTTTTAAAATAAATTTAGATTATTTGATAATTTTATATATAATATAAATATTAAATTAAAATAGTTATGAATAATTGACATGTTCATAAATGAAAAATGTATATTTAAAAATTATTTTTAATTAATTATTCATTTAATTCATTTTTTTTCTTTTAAATTATTTCTTTCAATTTTTTCCATAAATTTTTTTAAAATTCTTTCAGATTTTAAATTTTCTTCCTCAATATCTTTATGAATTCTTTCTTCCTTTTCAAGGAATTTTCCAATTTCTTTTTGTGTAATAACTTTTTCTTTATCTTTATCTAAATTAACATCTTCATCATTATATAATAATTTTCTCCCTTCTTTTAATTCTTCTTGCATTTTCCTTATTTCTTCATATAATTCTTCATCATGATATCTATGATATTTTTTATCAAATTCATCTTCATCAATAATATTAATATTTGAATTTGAATCTTCCTCTTTAATAACTTCTTTATATCCTTCAAATATTTTATTTTGATTTTCATTATTTAATTTTATTTGTTCTAATTCTTTATCATCATATATTTTTTTCCTTTTTGATTCTCTTTTTATTTTATAAGTTGGTTTTACTGATTTATTGAAAAGTAGCCATTCATTATTTGATAATTTACTAAAATCAAAAAAACCTAAATTATCATGTTGTTTTATTATTTTTGCTTTTAATCCTTTTATAAAATAATTTTCATCTTTTAATTTTTTGAATTGGAATTTTTTTTGATTTTTTTCTTCTTCTCTTTTTGCTAAATCAATATGATTTCTTAATATTTTATCATTTAATGAACTTGCTACTTTTATATCTAAATTATAATGATCATATGTATCATCTAATAAAAAATCTACTACTGGATTATCAACTACTGTACTTATTTTTTCAATTATTTTTTCTTTTTTTATTTTTGATAAAGGTTGAGCATCTAATTCACCATATCTATTATTAATTTTGTTTTTTTGAGGAGATTTTATTTTTTTATTATTTTTTTGATTTATATTATTTTCTATTAATATATTATGTTTATTTGATATTGAATTATTTTTATAATATGAGTGTTGGAGTGTATTTTTTTTGTTTTGATAATAACGAGAATTGAAATTTGAACATGATTTATTTATCATTTGATTTTTATTATTTAAATTATTATTTTCAAAATTTGCATTTAATTCTAATATATTAATTTGCCTAATAGGTGAACTTGATTCTTTATCTTTTATTTTTTGAAGCTGCTTTAATTTATTCATATGTAATATATTTTATTTTAATTATCAATAAATATTAATTCGTTTTTTTATAATATTTAAATTATATTATCATTTTAATTTAATTGAATATTAACCTAATTGTAGGAATATTATTTAAATAATTATTATCTTCAATACTCAAAGTAAATGTAATTAAGACATCACAATAATTCTTTACATTTTTATTGATTCCTAATAAATTAGATAATTTTTCATTCATCTTTTTCTCCTTTAACTTTTTATCTTTATACATCATACTACTAAAAATCAATTTTTTCCCCTCAAAAATATCTTTCCCCCAAATACAATATTTATTAAATAATATATCAAACAAATTTTTAATAGTATCATTTCCAATACTTAAAACAATATCCCATCTATCCCATAAATTAGAACTTAATTTATCAGTAATTTTCATTTGTTGACACATTCCTGGTTCAGCACATTGTAAATAAGGTAAAGCTAAATTTAAAAAAGAATTTCTATTTTTATTAACATTTAGTCCAGAAATTATTTTTACTAATTCAATTGTTTGTAATGCAGCTATTGATGATGTTGTTGTTGATAATGCTGGAATTATTTTTCCTGCTTTTAATTTTACTGTTATCCAATCCATTGGTTCTATTTTATAATTTTTACAACGAAGTGCACTCATTGAGTAAATTAAATCTATTTGGAAATTTGAATCATTGTCTTTTTCAAATTCTACTGATTTTAAATTTTTTATAACTGAAATGTTTATATTTTTTAATTCTTTTATATAATTTTCTTCCTCATTTATATCATTAATATTTGATGTTATATTATCATTATTATTATTATTATTATTGTTTTTGTTTTGTTCTTTTTCGACTTCTTTTTTCATTTTTTCCATTTTATTTTTATCAGGGATGATATTTTCAAATATTATTTTTTCATTTTCTAATTTATTTATCATATCTTTTTTACTTTTTTCATCTCTTGGATTTTTATATGGGATTTCAATATCAAACATTTCTGCAATTAAACATGAAAATGCAGAAATAAAATCAATGCATAATTTATCATCTTTATTATATTTATAAATTGAAGGTTGTCTTTTTGGAAGTGACCAAAATAATTTTCCATTACTATCAATTTTATCAGCAGGATACAAATATAATAATTGCATAATATTATCAATAAAAATTTTATTAAATTTTTTTCTTGCAATAATTAAACAATCAATAAAACTTTTAGGACTTTTTTTTATCCATTTAACACTTTTTTTAATTTCTCTCAAAGTGAAATTCTTTTCATTTTTCATAACACAATTACAAACTTTAATAATAGTTAAAGGTAATTGATAAAAAATTTTCCCAAAATAATCTTTAGCCCATTCAACACAATGAATATTATCTTCAGGGAACATTTTTAGAGTACATTGTGGAATTTCATCATTATTATTATCAGGATCATTTAATGAAGAATAAGATTCAGTTTTAAATGGAATAATAACTTGAACATGTCCTTTACTACCTAAAGTCCCACTTTCTAATAAAGGAATTCTATTTGTTACACACCTCGAATCAACATATTTTCTAGCATTTATATTATCAAGTGCGTTTGATATTATATTTAATGATGAAAAAAATTCATCATTGAAATAATCTTTTGTTTCTTCTGATAATTTTAAAGTTTTTGGAAATATATGATTTTTTAATTTTGGATTCATTTGAATTGCTGCTGCTGATGCTGTACTTGATTTTGGTAATCTTAAATGTTTTTCACGGAATAAAAATTGTCTTGTTAAATTTGATACTTCTATTATATCTGGATCAGTTATATAAATTTTTCCATTTATTCCTATATCAAGCATTGAGAAATTTTTAATTAATTCACATCCTATTGCACCAGCTCCTACAATTAAAGTTTTTAAATTTTTTAATTTTTCATATGTAGATTGTGATAATAAATATTTTAAAGAATCACTTCTATTATTTTCTAATTTTATATTAGATATATTTATATCATTTTGTAATAATTCTAATGTATCATAGAAAAATAATTGATTAATTGGAATAAATTTTCCTGTTATTGATTTTATTGCTTCTTGTGCCACTATTCCACCAAAAAATGCACAAAGTGAAGGAAATTGTAAAGGATACGTTTTTCCAATTTTTAATAATATTTCTTTTTCATTATTATTTAATTGGGGATTAAAATCTTTTTGAATTATTTGATTTAAAATTTTTAAAATATCTTCATTATATGGTTTTTTATATGAGAAAAGTGGTTTTAATTTACTAATTAAATTCATTGAAAAATTTATTATTGCATTATTTTGAGATTTTTCCCAGTCAGAATATTGAAGATTTTTATCTATATATTTTTCTGTTATTTCTTTATAATTTTTTGTAGTTATATTAAATAAATCTTGTATTGGAGAAAATTTCATTATTTTATTTTTTTTTATTTCTCTACATATTAAATTACCTTCTTTTGAATTTTCAAATAATGTTTTAGCTTTAGCAACATTACCAATTAATTTAAATTCAATATTAGATACAGATTTAACTTCATATTCTTCATAAACATTTAATTTTTGGTCTCTAATATTATAAACACTTACAATATCACCATTACTAAAATTATGTTTAATACCATCAATAGCAAAAGCACTTGCTTCTTTATTATTAATAATATTTATTTTTTTAATAAAACATTCTTTTGGATCTTCACCATCAATATCATTAACAATAAAATTGACTCCAAAATCATTTATACATCTTCCAACACAACCATATATATCAGCACAAATAAAAGAAATATGTTTACTTCTACAATAATTATTAATTAATATAATTGTTTGAATATCACATTCTGTTAAAATAATTACATTAAATTTATTATCATTAAAAAATTTATCCAAATTAATTTTTGGAAATTCTTCAATGTTACATGATACTTTAACATAATAATTTAAACTTTGTAATTTATTAAGTGAACATTGAGCTCTATTTTTACCTATATCATTTTCACTCAAGAAAAATTGAGATGATAAATCAAAAGAATTTACTTTTTTAGTATCATGAATAACAAATTCTTTACAACCAGATAATACAATATTTTTTGCTATTTCAATTCCTAATCCACCAGCACCTGATAAAAATACATTTGCATTTGATTGTTTTTTCACACTTTCTATTCCCATAGCACCAATATATCTACTCCATCTATCTTTTATTATATTATCATTTATTTCTTTTTTATTATTTATATTTTTATTATTATCATCATATGACATATCAATTTTATTCATTGTTTCAATTTCCATTTTATCATCTTTTATTTGTTTTTTCATTAAATTTTCTTTATTTAATTCATTGGTATTTAAATTATTATTTTCATTCATTTCATTTATTTCAGGATTAAAAGTATTTTTATATTCAACAGTTTCTTTCATAATAACATCATTTGGCAAAGTAATATTATTTAATAAATTTTTCAACTTTTCATATAAAACTCTCATATCATTTGAATAATTATTATTATTATTACTAAATCTACTTGCAATTGAATTATTATGAGAAGTAACATAAGATGAATATGAACAAGGTTGATTTTTCCCTCTTTCAATCCATCCTTCAACTTCTTTCAAAATTTGATTTTTTTTCAAGAAAAAATGTCTTTTAATAACATCTTCAAACCCAGGAGTAGGATGTTCAATTTGATCAATCATAGCATATTTAACATTCCCATATCTAACAACATTAGAATAAGCTTCATTTTTTTTATTCCCTTCCGTAGTTCCAATTTCTGATTCACAACTAGGTTCATTAAAATAAACTAAATCACTCATAATAATACTTTGAATAGAAATTAAAACTTGAAAAAAAGTAGAAATTTTAGGATCCCAATTTTCAGTAGAAACACCTCTCCAAGTTCCAAGAAGAGACAAACATACTTTTCCAGTAGAATACAAATTGGGATTAAATCTAACAGTACCTCCTCCAGTAGTTACAATAACAACATGAGGTGGTTTATTAGGATAATCAGAATCAAAAGCAACATCAAAAGCAAAAGCACCATTACTATATGGTGTACCTTCACTTCCAATTATTAATACTTTCATAAAATCCATATCATCCTTATCTACTCTTACAAATATTGCATTTGTACTTTCAACTGGAAGTGAATTTTGCAAATCAGCAAATTCTTGTGCTAAACGGATTGATTTTGTTGAATTTTGAGAAAAAGAAAAAGAAGAACGAAGAGTTGATTTTGATTTTATATTTGATGTGTAACCAAAAGATAATTGATGTAGTAATAATGGATAAGCTTTTTCAAGAGGAATTTTTGTTATATCAATTTTTTTTTTTTCGGATTTTATATTTGATAGGAAGTTTTGAATATTTTCAGATATTTGATCATAGGAATTTGATATTTCTATTGCTAGTAATCTTTCTTTTGAATTTTTTATTTTTTCTGAATCTTCTTTTTTTAAACAATTTAAAAAAATTTTTGCTGTGTCATTTAAGTTTTTTAATAAATCAAATATACTTTGAATTTGGATTGGTTTGTAATCTGGACTTATTTTCAATAGTAAATTATAAAGATATGAATTTCGAGACATCATTTTTATTAATTCTAAATATTGAAGAAATAAATCGATTTTTGACACTAATTCTTTTAAAACTCCTCCTCGTAATTCTGATTCTATACATGGAAGAAGACAACTTTCTAAAATTACTTTTGCAATTTTATCTACTTTTGAAAAATTATTAAAATTAAAAAATCCAGTTAAAAATTTTAAAATACTTAAATTTAAAAAAGATTTATGTTTTTTTTTTTCTAAATATTCATTGACATCCCATCCTCTATTATCATGTGTATAATTTGAACCATAACCAACTCCTTTATTAACTCCTGAATAAGTGAATAATTTAAAATGATCATCATCTATTTTTTTACTTGGAATTGTATTTATTTCTTCTTTACCAGGTTTATATATTCTTTCTTTTTCTTTTGTTAATGTTCCCAAACGTTTTAAAATATAATTAAAAATACCATTTTCAACAACAAAATTTCTCAATTCTAAATTTTGATTTTCATAAAATATAGTGGATAAAATTTCATATATATATTTTGATGATTGATATCCAATTTCAATAATACTTTTTGGATAATCATATTTTTTTATAAATAAATAAAAAAGTATTACAACACATTTATCATCATTTAATGATGAAGATGATGAAAAAAAAGATGGTAAGTCACTAAATTTTTCATAATCTAAAATCCATAAATACCAAAATTCTTTTGGTTCTTTATTTTTATATAATTGCACTACTTTTTTTACTGATTCTATTCTTTCTCTTACTTTCATACTGAAAAATAATTCCATTTGCTTTTTAAGTTCAATTTCTTTTGTTGATAAATTAAATGAATTCAATTTTTCTTTTAATGATTTAAATTCTGTAGTTACATTTTCAAATTGATTACTTTCTAATAAATCATTAAATTGATATACAAAAGTTTTATTATTAATTAAAAAGTCTTTTAATTCATCATAAAAATTTTTCATTTTCTTTGAATTATTTAATAAAAACCTAAAATAAGGTTCATAAGTAATTGTATCGTTATTCATTTCTTCAATAAATTCTTTTAAAGTAGAATTTTGATATGGATAATCAACTTTATCATAAATATCTCTTAATTTTAAAAAATATTTTGTAAATTCATTTAATTTTTTTTCTTGAATTGCAATTTTACATAATTCTTTATATGATTGATAACTCCATTTTCTGGATTGAGAATTTTCAGTTTCTAAACTAATTACATTTTGATATGTTTCAATTGGATTTAGGGAATTTTTAGCATCATTAAACATAATTTCTAATTGTTCATTTATATTTTCATAATCAATATCTTTATCATAATCATTATCATAATCATTATCATTATCATATTGATCATAATCTTCATAATCTGACATTTTTATTATATTATATTATATAATATTATATTAACTATTATTTAGGATATTTTAATATTTTTATTTTTTAATCGAATAATTAAATTTAATTATCTTTTTATAAATTAATATTTTTTGATAGAATATCTCAAAATCAAAATATAAAAATATTTTCTAGAATTAGATAATATAATTAAAATTAATTTTTTTTTATTTGATATATTAAAATTATATTTACAGAATGGGATTTTTAAAAATCTTTGGTAGAGCATTAGAATATGATGAATCAAAACCCTTTCACAAAATAATAAAAGATGCTTTTGTAAAATACACAATTCAAACAATTCAAAATGAAAAATTTTGTAGAAAACCACTTTTTGGAACAGAATTTGAATTTCACAAAATAAAAGTAAATGATAATGAAAAAAAAGTATTATTAGACTTAACAGGACAAAATGATGTTCATAACTTTGGAACAAAAATAAAATTAAATGATACAATAATATCCCATGAATATGGAGGATGGATGATTGAAGCACTTCCAAATAAGCCTTTAGATATTTTGGATATTTCACATATGAGTGAATCAATTAGAAAAGTATATCGTGAATTGGAAGATACTTTTGGTAATGAAAGTATTTTATCTTTTGCCTCTTTTCCTATTATTTCATGTTTTGATTATTTTTCAGTTGAAGATTATTATAAAGGATTAAAAGAAGAAGAAGAAGAAAAATTAGAAGAAGATAAAAAAGAAAATGAAAAAGAAGATAAAAAAATTGAAATTGATATAACACAAAATCCATATAGTGAATCTCAATTTTTAAATGATATGATAATAAATCGTCATCCTCGTTTTGGTTGTTTAACACGAAATATAAGATTAAGAAGAGGTAAAAAAGTTGAAATAAAAATCCCAATTTTCAAAGATAAAAACACCATAACAAAACCAACTAATGAAGAACCATATCCCAATTATATATATATGGATGCTATGGGTTTTGGAATGGGAAATTCTTCCCTTCAAATAACATTAGGAGCTTGTTGTTTAAAAAGTGCTTCTCATCTTTATGATCAATTAATACCTTTTACAGCTATTTTTTTAGCATTATCATCTTGTTCTCCTTTTTATAAAGGGAAAATTAGTGATTATGATAATCGATGGAGTGTTATTAGTCAAAGTGTTGATGATAGGACTGATGAAGAAAAAGATGTTAATAATCCTAAATTTATTTATAAATCGAGATATTCACATGTTTATTCTTATATTTCTGAAACTAGTTATTGTCATGATTTTAATAATGATTACAAGAAATTTCCCATTAATGAAAATTATTATAATGATTTTATTAATAATGGTTTTAGTAAAAAATTAGCAATGCATTTTTCAAATTTACTTGTTAGAGATCCTTTAGTTATTTTCAGTGAAAAAATTAATTTAAGTGATGAAAATGATAATTCACATTTTGAAAATATAAATTCAACAAATTGGAATTCTCTTAGATTTAAATTACCAAGAGAAAGTGATGGTGATACATCTTTTAAAATCGAAGTACGTCCATGTGATCTTCAAATAACACCATTTGAAAATACATCAATGGTTTCTTTTGTACTTTCAATATATGCTCTTTTAGCATGTTATCAATGTAATTTTATTATTCCAATAAGTAAAACTGATATTAATTTTGAAAGAGCTTTTCAAAATGATGCAATTAATACTCAAAAATTTTATTGGAGAATTAATGGAATAAAAGAAATTAAAGGAATTGGAAAAGATTGTACTAAAATTAAATGGGTTAAAGAAGAAGAAAGAGAAAAAATTACATATGATGAAGATCAAGGAAATATTAAAGAATTAACTATTAATGAAATTATTAATGGATGTCCTTCTTATAATTATCCTGGAATTATTAAATTAGCTAAAGAAAGTAGTTATGAATTTTTTAAAAGTAATCATCTTGATGAATATTTAAATTTTATTTCTAGAAAAGCAAAAGGAGAATTATGGACTGATGCTAAATATGTTAGAAATTTTGTTTTAAATCATCCTAAATATAATCATGATTCGATTTTAACTGAAGAAATTAATTATGATTTAATTAAACATATTTTAAAAATACAAAGAGGGGAAATTAGACCTAAAGAATTATTTAATGGTGTTAATTTTGAATTAGTTTAATTTTTTATTTTATTTTAATTATAAGATTAAATTATTTTTAAAAAATTTTTTATAAATAACAATTATTATTCAATTAAAAATATTATCTTTTAAATATGGAAGATTTAAAAAATAAATTAAGTCAATTTTCAAAAGATATTTCTATTTTTAATTCTTATTTAGGTGGAAATAATGAAATATTTTTAAAATCTATTATTAAAACTGAAAACAATGACTTTCGTTGCCCAGAAAAACTCTGTTATTTGATTCCAGAAATTAATTTCATAGAAGATGTAGATCAAAGAATAAAAATAAATTGTAAATGTGAAAAAAAACATGAAAAAAAATTAGATATGTTTAAATTTAGAGAACTTTATCATCAAAATGATATATATTCAGTTCAATGTGATAATTATAAGGAAAACAATTCTCATAATAAAAAAGCTGATTTTTTTTGTTTTGATTGTCAAAAATTTGAATGTCAAGAATGCAATAATAAAGATCATACTGGATTAAATAACAAAATTTTATTAACTAATTATGATACTTTTTGTCATAAGCACAAATTACCTTTAACTAGTTTTTGTCTAAAATGCAAAATTAATATTTGTAAAAAATGTGAAAATGAACATAGAGGAGATAAATTTTTATCATTCGATCAAATTAAAATAGATGAAGATTCATTAAAAATTATTAATAGTCATATTGAAAAATTAAAAGAAGAAAATGATTTATTAGCAAAAAATGTTTCAGAATATATTTCTGAAACAAAGCACAAAATTGATTCTATTTTATTTAAATATGCACCACTTAAACAATATTTTGATAATATGATTTCTATCATGATTGAAATAAAAAATAGTTATTTAAAAAAAAAAAATGGAAATTTAAATTATCAAATAATAAAAAATACTAAAAACTTAATAGATAAGAATTTTATTAATATATCAGCAAATATATTATTACAAAAAAAACTAATTGAAGAAGAAATAAAAGGAAATAAAGATGTAAATCTAGATTTTATTAAAACAAAAGGAAATAGTATTATTGTATCAGAAGATAAAAATAAAATAAAAGAAGAAAAATTAAGACAAATTCAAGAGAATTTTTCCCATATTAATATTATAAAATTACATGAGAAAAAAATAATTCATAAAGCAAGAGATAGAATTAATCAAATTGGAATTTGTCCTGATGGAAAAATTATTTGTGTATCAAAATCTGGAGATATTTTTATTTTTGATAGTGAAGGAAATTTATTATTACAAAATGATGGCAAACAATATAATAATTTATGTATAATAGATGATAAAAATTTTATAACTTGCTCAAATAAAATTAACTTTTTAATTTATAATAAAGAATCAAATGAAATACAAAATTATTATGAAACTGAAGAACAAGGTTTTTCTTATTTGAAATTAATATATTTGAATAATAAAAATATGATTACATGTAATAATAATAATAATATAGGTTTTTGGATTTTTCAAAAAAAATGGAGAGAAACACAAATAAAGCATGATAAATATAATATATCTTCAATATTAACAATGAAAACTGATGAAAATATAATACAATTAATTTCTGCTGGAATTTATTCAATTAAATTTTGGAATATTATTGAAAATCAATTACAATATATTGATACAATTCATAATGTTAGTTGTTGTAATATAAATAGTTTAACAAATTTAGATAATGATCTTATTATTTGTGGGGGAATTTCAAGTTTTTATATTATTTCTCTTAAAAATAGAAATGTTGTTAAAACTATAAATGTAAATTATAGAATTAATTCTATATTTTCTACTGAAAAATTTTTTATTACTGGTGAAGAAAATGGTTCTTTAACTATTTATGATAGAAATAAATATTCTCTAATAAAGCCAATTCCAAATGCTCATAAATCAGGAATTTATGCAATAAGCAAAATGAGAAATAATGATATTATAACTGGTGGAGAGGATGGAAGAATTAAAATTTGGACTTATTAAATAAGATTGAATTTAAAAAAAAATTTTATTCATTAATTAAATAATATTATTAAAATAATT
>Ga0256407_10011722_pt1 | contig 12070 bp, 13 predicted proteins | sample RumenRJG_04DNA_FD_193489 | JGI IMG/M metagenome (GOLD analysis project Ga0256407, IMG submission 193489) | Bovine rumen microbial communities from Lethbridge, Alberta, Canada - RJG_04 | ecosystem: Host-associated > Mammals > Digestive system > Stomach > Rumen | place: Canada: Alberta... | reverse complement strand
AAATATTTGTCTGTCATATTCACTCAACAAATTCATATTATCACTGATATATTCCTTTTGTTCCTGATAACAATTCCATATAATACTATTTGTTTTATCAGAAACTGTTTGCTGTTTTAAATTAAAAGAAGAATCTTTTGCAAAAACATTCAATTCAAAATTATCACTTACGGTAAATAACATACTTATTGCATTATTATTAACTTTTTGTTGAAGTATATTAAAAATCAAATGAATTAAATTTAATAATTCAATATCCGATGTTAAAATATTACTGGCAGACAACACCAATTTCATTGTTGTTTTTATATCTACAATTTTTGTATTCAAAAGTTTTAAATCAGTAAGGACATTATTCCATAAACTTGTATTACCGGAAAAATCAAAATCATACTGTTTTTGATTTAAAATAGCTTCACTTACTTCTTTTACTTTTGATATCGGTTTAAAAATATATCTCGTGATATACCAGTATAACGATATTATAAAAAACACCAACGATAATATTAAAAAAAATAAAAATACTGCTATATTTGTTTTTGCAGTAAATATTTCGGAAACAATCTTAGATGTCGGCCAAATCTTTATATATCCTAAAACTTGTTCATTTTGTTTAATGGGATAAGAAAAAGAAAACAAAGAATTTATGCTATCTTTCTGTTTGTTTTCACTAAAAAAATAAAATTGTTTTTTTTCATCAGATAAGTTAAAATCAAAAATATTCTTGTTTTGTTTTAAATCAAGTAAAAAATTATTAACTTTTTCTTTGTTACTGTTTTTTGTAACTATTTCAGTTAAAATTTGTTTTGAATCTAAAATTGTGGAATATAATTCTCTTTTTATTTGATACGAAAAGAAATTATAGACAAAAAAAACATTTAACAACAACAAACAAAATATAAATAAAATTATAAATATGATATGTTTAATTATTATTTTTTTCATTATTTATAATTTTCATTGATTTAGATGTTCCCAATCTGTTTGCACCGGCTTTAATAAAAGCTATTGCTTTTTCATAAGAATCTATTCCGCCGGAAGCTTTTATTCTAACACTGTTTTTTAAAACATCTTTAAACAATTTAATATCTTCTAGATTTGCACCTGCATTTGAAAAACCCGTTGAGGTTTTAATAAAATCCGCACCGCTGTTTAAAACTATCTTGGCTATCTTAGTTTTTTCTTCTATAGACAAATAACTTGTTTCAACTATTACTTTTAATACTTTCTCTTTGGAAATTTTTCTTAAAACATCCAATTCTTTTTGAACATAAGAAAAATCTTTTGATTTTAAAGCGGATATATTTATAACAACATCCAATTCGTCCGCTCCGCAATTTATTGCGGTTTTTATCTCAATCTCTTTAGTTAAATAATGATTATATCCTAAAGGAAAACCTATAACAGTACAGACTTTTACATCTGTTTTGTTTAAAGGTTTTTTACAACTTTCAACCATATAAGGAGGAACACAAACAGAATAAAAATTATTTTTTATTGCCTGTTCACATAGAATTTTAAAATCATTATATGTTGCCGTAGGAGAAAGTAATGTATGGTCTATAAAACTTGATATATCTATCATTTTGTATATTTAACCGTATATGTAAGTTGATAAGTTTCATTTGCAGGAACTTTCACTTTAAAAATTATAGTTTGCGAATTTTTTTTCTCATATTTATCGGACATTTCCAAAATTCTCCAACCTAACCCTAAATTTTCTTCAACTTCTATTTCAATATCTTCTTTTTTTGAATTACTCAATTGTATTATATTTGTTTCCTGATGTCCCGCGGAAGAATATTTTCTGTAATCCGTTTGTGTTCTCACAACACTGATATCAAAAACTTTTCCCAACTTTAAATCAATATCTTTATTTTCAGGTGTATGATCTATTTTATCTTCACCTACAAATTCCAAAGAATTTCCATCGTTTTTATAAACTCTGATTTTCCCTTTTGGAAGAGGTAAACCCAAATTTGATTTTTTGTCGTTTTTAAAAGTTAAAAAAGCATATACTTTATCTATTGCATTGTACGAATTATAAACATATTTCTTTTTTGCAGGAACTTTTTGAGCCGTAATTAATTGTATTTGTTTCTTTTCATTGTTTTTTATTGTTGTTTTTCTTGACAAATCGTACATATGATATTCAAAAAGAGATCTCTCTTCAAAAGATTCATCAACAGCTGCACCTTCCACTGATGCCATTACCATATTTTTTGCATACAATTTTCTGGATTGTTCCCTAACAACATTAACATCCCCGGCAACCAATTTTAAATTGGCATTATTGTAAGTTGCTCCTGAAAAATTATTTATCGTAACCCATCCGTTTATATCCAAACTTGAATCGTCATCTGACAAAACAACAACATAATCACTATTCCAAGAAATACCGCTTGTTTGATATGTAAATTCCAAATTGTTATTGCCTTCAACTTGACTATCTACAACCCAAGACAATGTAGGTTTTAGTCTAAGTCCTTCAGGTAATTTCGGTAACGATACTTCTCCTGAAGGATTAAGAATAATTTTATCTTTTGATTGTAAAACCATACCACCGTTAACGGCTAAAAGTTTACCGCTTATCACTTCTTTCTTTGAATTTGAATCTTTTTCTATTTCTATATCTTTTCCTATATATTGTTGCAAAAGTTTATTTGTATTTACCAAATCATAGTCAAAATTTTGTTCGTTTATTTTTATTTTATCATTATTATTGGAAAATTTTGGTAAAACACTTGTAGGATCTATGTTTGTAGAAACATTATCTACTTCTATCTTTTGAATACCTTTTTTCAATTTAACATCATGTTTATCTTTTATTAATGCTAAATCATTATTGTATATCGTAACGGATACAGCAAAAGATATACTGCAAACAAAACAAGTTAACAAAATCGTTAAAAAGAGTTTTTTCATAAAAAGTTCTCCTTTAATTAATTTGTGTCGGCGGAAAAGATTTCAAAATATACCTTACAACACCGTTTACAGCAGACATTAAGTCCATTCCTTCATATGTATATGAATTTGTCCATATAATATCATTAGAAGAAACATCTTTCATCGTAATAGCTACTCCCACCGTTGCATTACTTGCAATAATTCTTGAATCTCTAACACCAAAAGCCGTACCTAAATCATAAACAGAAGAACCGCTTATTTCCAAAGCCTCATTAGTATAAACATTTACATTAACATTATTATGATGATTTAAAGAAGAATTCGGCGGTGGCGGAGGCACATTACCGTTTCTATAAATCGGTTGATTATAATCATTATTTCTAATCAAATATTTTTTACTCGGTTGATATTCAGTTATTGAATAAGAAACGATTATATCCGCTTCACTGCTTGTACTTTTCAAATTAAAACCTTTAGACATTAATTGTTTTACAATACTATCTCTAATTGCTTGTGTTTGATCCGAATAAGAAGATTCATCAACATACACATTTTTAATATTTGAAAAATTATAATCCTGTTTATAAACTGCTCCTGTCGATGTACAAGAAACAATTATAAAAGCAGATAAAATAAAAAGAGCTAAGTTTTTTATCATAACTCTTCCCTTAATTGTTGTAAATGTTTTTCTGCCAATTTTTTTAATTCTTCATTTCTTGTATATTTAGTTATATTTTCCCATTTTTGTATTGCTTTGTCCCACTTCTGTTGCTTCTCATAAAGCATAGCCAACATATAATATGCAGGAACAGCTTTCGGTTCTAATGAAATTGCTTTATTTAAATTTTCTTCAGCTAAAGAATACTCTTCTTTTTCAATATATGCAATAGCAATCAAAATATGTTTATCGGCCGTTTCTTTTTGTAACAAATCGGCTTTTATTTGTGCTATTGCCTCGTCATTTTTGCCTTCGTTTACCAAACTTAAAGTTTGTTGAGGACCACTCTGTTGGCAAAAAACAGGATAAGACAAAAGCAAAACGAATAAAATAAAAAAAGTTTTTCTCATAAATTATTTTGTTCTATTTGTGTAATTTTATTTATTCTTTTCATGTGTCTTTGTTCAAATTCCGTTTCAAGAAAAGTTTTAATCCATAAACAAATATCATCAACAGTTGCAAATCTTGCTCCGGCACACATAATATTTGCATTATTATGCTGAGCTATCAATTGTGCCGTCTCTTTACTCCAACAAACTGCAGCTCTTATACCTTTAACTTTATTTGCGGCTATCGACATTCCGATACCTGTTCCACAAATCAAAACACCTTTATCGGCGGATTTTGAAACAACATTTTGCGCAACTTTAAGAGCAAAGTCGGGATAATCACAACTATCTTTAGAGTCGGTTCCGCAATCTATAACTTCATGACCTAATGTTTTTATGAAAGATATCAACTTATCTTTTACTTCTATTCCGGCATGGTCACAACCGAATGCAATTTTCATTTTTGTACCCTTAATTATAATATAAAGAGTTTATCTCCGTTTTTCACACCGGCAGCATTAGCTTCTTCCATATCCAAATGACATTCCAATGCCATTTTGTCACTTACTCTTGCTATAACATTATCAAAAACAAGACCTCTTTCACCTTCTGTTTTCAATTTTAAAGAATCACCGTTTTTTACTCCGTAAAACTCTGCATCTTTTGTTGTAAAATGAATATGTCTTTTAGCAACAATACAACCTTCTTTTAAATCTATTGATCCTGCAGGACCGATAACTTTTATCGGTTCTGAACCTGCCAAATCACCGGATAATCTTATACAAACATTAACACCTAATCTTATAGCATCGGTTACAAAAATTTCTACCTGAGTTTGTTTTCTTAAAGGGCCTAAAACTCTAACTTTTTCTATAGCTCTTTTAGGACCTTGTATTGTAACCGTTTCATCACAAGCATGTTCACCGGGTTGAACCAAATCTTTTGTTTTTGTTAATGTATGACCTTTACCGAATAATATTTCCATATCTTCTTTTGATAAATGTATATGTCTGTTTGAGACATTTGTCAAAATAGGATTTTTTGCTCTATTTTCATTCATTTTTATTTTTCCTTATTAATAAATTATTTGCTGTATTTTACCAAAGCTTCAAAAGAATCTGCTTTTAAACTTGCTCCGCCAACCAAACCGCCGTCAATATCTTCTTTTTTCATAAGTTCACTTACATTTTCAGGTTTTACTGAACCGCCGTAAAGAATTCTTATTTTGTCTGCTGCACAGCAATACATTTCACCGTAAACTTTTCTGATAAAAGCATGAACTTCTTGTGCTTGGTCAGGAGTTGCTGTTTTTCCTGTTCCGATTGCCCAAACAGGTTCATAAGCTATAACGATTTTTTCTGCATCTTCTTTAGACAAATCTTTTAATCCTTCTCTTACTTGAGCTTCAATAACTTTAAATGTTACATCTGATTCTCTTTCTTGTAAAGTTTCACCTACACAAACTACAGGTATTAAACCGATAGCCAATGCAGCTTTAACTTTTTTATTTACTGTTTCGTTTGTTTCACCGAAATACTGTCTTCTTTCGGAATGACCGATTATTACATAAGTACAACCTGCATCTACTAACATATTAGGGGCAATTTCTCCGGTAAAAGCACCTTTAGCTTCCCAAAATATATCTTGTGCACCGATATTTATATTTGTTCCTTTAGCTTCGTTTGCCAAAGCTGAAATTGCAGTAAATGTAGGGCAAATCAAAACATCTACATCTTTAACATCTGCAATTTTACCTTTTAATTCCTTTACCATAGCAACTGCTTCCGGTATGGTTTTGTTCATTTTCCAGTTTCCTGCCATCAATGGTTTTCTCATAATTACAACTCTCCTTTTTATTTTTTTATATTTTATTGTTTAATTTATATATTTTTATATAATACAAGATTTAATATTATAAATCAAACTAATATCTCAGTTAAATATATTTATTTGATTTTTATGGATAATATTGTCTATAATTAAATAAATATATCTATAAAATCTTAAAATGGTATAAAATGATACAAAATATGAAAAATTATTGGAGAATGGTTTGGGAACTCTCTTTCTCGGATTTTAGATTAAGAGATCAAGGGACTTTACTTGGTTTTTTATGGACACTTCTTCATCCTTTGCTTTATTTTTGTGTTTTGTATACTATTTTTGCAGATTGGATGAAAACTATCCAAGACTTCCCGTTATATTTACTAATAGGTATGATACAATGGAATTTTTTCTCAAGTGCAACAGGAGCATCTATTTTGTCTATTCCAAGATATAGTAACTTTGTAAAAAGTATAGCTTTTCCTAAAGAATGTATTGTCTTTGCTTCTATTTTTGCAGTTTTATTTTCACATATTTTTGAACTAATTATTTTAATGATTTTTTGTGCTGTTATAAAAGGTTTTATATCTATACATGTCCTATTTTTAATTCCAATTACAATACTAACTCTTTATCTTATAATAGGAGTATCTCTATTGTTAGCATTGGTAGGTGTTTATTTTTTGGATATGACAAGAATTTGGTCTTTAGTAACAACTATGGGTTTTTTCTTAACCCCTATTTTTTATAGTTTAGACATGCTTACACCTTTTAAACGAAGTGTTATTTTACTAAATCCTATGACTCATATTATTGAGGCAACAAGAAATATTTTTTTAAAAGGTATTGCACCTGAATTTAGTGGTTTATTATATGTATTTATTGTTGCTACAATTTTTTTTGTTATAGGTTATATATTATTTAAAAAATTTGAAGGATATTTTGTAGAAAAAATACAATGAGCGATAATATTGTTATAGAAACAAATCATTTATCAAAAAGATTTAAAATAGGAACTAATGAAAGATTAACTTTTTTTACTTCTTTAAGATATAAATTAAGCGGTTCATTACCGGAAAAAGATTTATGGGCACTAAAAGATATTTCTTTTAAAGTAAAAAAAGGAGAGATGATTGCTGTAATAGGACATAACGGAGCAGGTAAAACAACTCTTTTTAGAATTTTATCAGGTATACTAAAACAAACATCCGGTACTTTTACCGTAAAAGAAAAAATTTCTTGTATGTTTGAATTAGGGTTAGGTTTTAATTTAAGATTTACTCCATTGGAAAATGTATATTTGTATGGTGCATTACATGGAATATCAAGAACAGAAATAAAGAAAAAATTTGATTCAATAATAGAGTTTGCCGGTCTTGAAAATTTCGTAGGTACAAAGCTTGGAGAATTTTCTTCCGGAATGATATCAAGACTTGCCTTTGCAACAATTATACAAACATTACAAGGAATTATACTTGTTGACGAAGTATTGTCTGTAGGAGATATTGCCTTTCAAAAAAAATGCACTCAAGCATTTGAAAAAGTTCTTAACGACGGACACACCATTTTATTTATATCTCACGGTATAGGCGATGCAAAAAAATTATGTACAAATGCATTGTATATAGATCATGGCAATCAAATAGCTTTCGGTCCCGTTAATGAAGTTGAAGAAATGTATTATAAAAATATGAATTTATTATAAGAGGTTGTTTTTTGATGAAAGAGTTTTTTAAAGATTTTTGGAAATTTTTCTGGGAACATAAAGCATGGTGGTTATTGCCTATGTTTTTAGTATTTTTAATATTAGGACTGCTTATAGTTTTTGCAAAAAGCAGTGCTGTAGTTCCTTTCGTATATGTATTATTTTAAATAAAAGAGGATTTAAGTATGGACAACAGAGGAAAAGTAAGTTTTGTATGGGATTCTCATTACAGATGTAATTTCAGATGCCCGTATTGCTGGTTTGATAAAGTTTGGGATGAAATGGACAAACACAATGTTTATCCCCCATTTGAAAAAATGGTAGAACTTTGGGACAGGTTATACGATTTATACGGAGAATGCGATTTAATGATAACCGGAGGAGAACCGACTTTATATCCGAGATTTATTGATTTGGTAAAAGAAATTTCAAAAAAACATACGGTAAAAGTTACTTGTCAATTATCCGGAGATATGTTTACTTTTGCAAAAACATTAAATCCCGAAAGAGTAAGACTTGATATGAATTTTCATCCTCTTGAAAGCAAAATAGAACCTTTCATAAGAAAAGTTTTATATCTTTATAAATACGGATTTAAAGGCGGTGTTTGCTATTTGGCTTATCCGCCAAACATGGATAAAATAAAATATTACGACGACATATTCAAAAAGCACGGAATAGTAATGGCTTTGGCTGCATTCCACGGAGAATACGGCGGGAAAATATATCCTCAAGCATATACGGATGAAGAAAGAGAAATGATGAAACCTTATATGGGAGATGTTGACAGATTAAAATATCACCTCGAAGGACAAAAAACAAAAGGTAAATTATGCAGAGCAGGTTATATATATGCATCAATAAAAGCAGACGGAACAGTAACAAGATGCGGACCGTTAAGTCATAAACCTATAGGTAACATTTTTACCGATCCTAATTTCAGATTACACGATAAACCGATGCCGTGTGAAGCGGAAACTTGCCCTTGCGACGAATACAAATGGATTGTTGACGAGGAAAGATAATAAATGAAAATTGCTCTTATAAAATGTCCTTGGTGGGTAAGATATTGCCCCCCGTATATACTTGCATATTTTTCAACATATTTAAGAAATTTGGGACATGAAACATTTTGTTTTGACTTAAACAACAAATTTTATTGGCAAGCGACAAAAGAAAACAGGAAGTATTGGGAAAACAGAGATTTTTATTCCGTATGGGAAAACAATACTTTTACCGATACAATATTAAAAGTTTCAAATGCAGAAAAATCCATAAAAGATATATTAGCTACCAAAGCGGAAATTTTTGTATTTGATACTCATACTCCTTCTGTAAACATAAGTTATGCCGTAGCAAAAAAAATTAAAGAACAAAAAAAAGATGCGATTGTCATATTTTTAGGGCATAAAGCCGCAAAAACACAAATGGCTTACGATTTTGCAAAGCAAGATTTTGTTGACTATGTTTGTTACGGTGAAGCCGATATTCCTTTAAAAAAACTTTTAGAAAAGTTACAAAACAAATTCGATGTAAACAATTTACCGGAATGCGAAGGCTTTTTAATGAAAAAAAACGGAGAAGTTGTTGATTGCGGACAAAGTGAGTATATTAAAAATCTTGATGAGTTACCGATACCCGATTACTCCGATTTTAAAGAAGATATTTTAAACAATAAATACGAACAAACAAATCGTCTTGATTTACTTGATTCAAGAGGTTGCATAAATGCTTGTCATTTTTGTTATGAGCGACTTTTCTGGCCAAAATACAGATTTATGTCTGCAAAAAAATTATTTGAACAAGTACAAAAACATATAACGGATTTTCCTCAAATAAACTATTTCTATTTTAACGGTTTATTATTAAACGGAAATTTAAAAAATCTTGAAGAGTTTTGTGATTTAATAATTAACAACAACATAAAAATATCTTGGGCAGGGCAAGCTGTCGTAAGAGATGATATGACTTTGGAATTATTGAAAAAAATGAAAAAAGCCGGTTGCGGATGGGTAGGATACGGAGTGGAATCCGGTTCACAAAAAGTTCTTGATTCCATGAATAAAAGATTTCAAATACCTAAAGCAATAGAACTATTTAAAAACACAAAAGAAGCAGGAATTTCTTTTCAAATAAATATGATGTGCGGTTTCCCTACGGAAACGGAAGAAGATTTTTGTCAAACTTTAGATTTTCTTGTTAAAGCAAGACCTTTTGTCGATTCAATTCTTGCAAGTCAATCTTTTTTTACTTTAGAAAAATGCACTTATGTTAAAAACAATCCCGATAAATTCGGTATAACAAAATCCGATCATCATTTATATTGGAAATCGATAAACAATGATTATGCAAAAAGATTTGAACGATATGAAAAGTTTTGTAATTTAGCTTTAAAATTAAAATATCCGGAAACTTCAGGTATTAGTGCCGTAAAGCCCGATAAATGGTTTCAATTAGGCGAATATTATTTTTATGATAAAAATTATTTAAAAGCAAAAGATTGTTTTATAAATTCCTTTGATAAAGAATTCAAATCAAAAGAAATTTGTAACAAACTTATTTTTATAGCAAAACAATTAAACGATAAAACTTTAGAACAAAAATATACAAAAGAATTAGAGGCATTAAATTGAAAGATTTAAAAAACTTTATTTATCAATTCGGTGAATTTATAGAAAAAACAACAAAACCAAAAGATATATCTTGTAAAAATCCGGAAGAATTGCACTTTGAACTTACATATAATTGCAATACTTCTTGCATTATGTGCAACTTAAGACATTGGATAGACAATACAAGACCTGATATTACTCTCGACGAAATTAAAAAATTGGTAACAAATTCAAAATATTTAAAAGATATAAGATTTATAGTTTTAAGCGGCGGTGAAACTTTTTTAAGAAAAGATTTGAATGAAATTGTTCACTTTTTAAGGCAAGCATATCCGCAAACTGAAATATTAATTTTGTCAAATTTGTTCGATAAAAATATAGTCTTTAATACATTAAACAAAATCAAACAGGAAACAGGACTATACAAAATATCAATAGGTTCTTCTATTGACGGTATAGGAATAGAACATGACAAAATCAGAGGACAAAAAAATGCCTTTGAAAATTTAACCAATAATCTTGAATATTTAAAACAAAATTTTCCGGAAATATATTTCAGTTTAAACTTTACGATAATTCCTAACAATTGTGATAAAATAGTTGAAGTATATGATTGGTGCCACGGTAAAGGTTATCATGTATCTTTTCAAATGTTTGTACAAAAGAAAGAAACAAAACAATTTGTTTGGCAAGATAATGCATTGGAAACCATCGAAAACCAAATAAATATAATAACGGAAAAAATGGCAAACGAGTGCGGAATTCAGGAATTCAAAGAAGATATTTTCTTGCAAAATGAAGGTTTAACTTCCCAATTTTTAGCACTATATTACATAATAAAATATATAAAAAATCCAAAAAGATATTTTCCTAATTGTCCTTGCGGCGAAAAATATGCAATGATAAATCCTTTCGGAGAAGTTTATTTTTGTCCCGTTTATAAAAACATGTTTGCCGGAGATTTAAGAAAAGATAATTTTGATACTCTTTGGAACAGCAAACAGGCAAATGAAGTAAGAACTTTTTTCAATTCAAAAAAATGTCATTGTTGGCTTACTTGTACAAACGGCTATATGCTGGAAGATGCAATAAAGTCAGGAAAACAATTATATATAGCAAACAAATTTAAAATTTAACATGAATAATATTACCGTATTAATTATATCTAACGGAAGACTTGAATATTTAAGACAAAATATTAATTCCTTAATGAAGTATAATGCCGATATTTTTGTTGTAGTAAACGGAAAAAACGATCAAACTATAAATTTCTTAACAGCAACGGAAAAGAATTACTCTTATTTAAAGTTTTTTGTATTTAATGAAACAGTTAGTAAATCAAATGCAAGAAATAAAGGTTTGGAGTCGGTAAACTCGGATATTATTTATTTTCTTGATGATGATACTTTTATCAATCAAGACAATATAAAAATATTACAAGAGAAATTTGAAAAATATCCTACAATAGGTGTTGTAGGCGGGCCTAATTTAACACCGCCAAACTCTTCAAGATTTCAAAATTTATCAGGTATTATGTTATCGTCATTTTGTATGTCATATAAAATGAGTAATCGATATTTAACAAAAGGAAATGACCGAATAACAAATGATGAAGAGTTGATATTATGCAATTTGGCAATAAAAAAAGATTTGTTCTTAAAATACAATTTGAGATTTAATGAAAAATTACATTATAACGAAGAAAATCTTTTATTGGAACAATTAGGGAAACACAATGTAAAAATGATGTTTTCCCCCCAACTGAAAGTCTATCATCATAGGAGAGAAAATTTAAAATCTTTTTTATTACAGATATATAATTCAGGAAAAGGAAGAGGTCTTATGTCTGTAATTATGCCTTCAAGCATAAAAATATTTTTTATATTACCATCGTTATTTATTATATATTTATTATTTCTTTTATCATCAAAAGTATCATTTACATTGTTAAATATTTATATTTTGATTACACTAT
>Ga0256407_10011720_pt1 | contig 12071 bp, 3 predicted proteins | sample RumenRJG_04DNA_FD_193489 | JGI IMG/M metagenome (GOLD analysis project Ga0256407, IMG submission 193489) | Bovine rumen microbial communities from Lethbridge, Alberta, Canada - RJG_04 | ecosystem: Host-associated > Mammals > Digestive system > Stomach > Rumen | place: Canada: Alberta | collected... | reverse complement strand
GTTCAGGTTATAAGCTTCTGCCAGATGATATCCTGAGATATCGTATATATTCCTTTTGTAGAAGGGATTTATAGATCCTGAGTAACCACGCAGATAGGGGCGGTTATTGAAGTTCAGGAATTCTGTAGAAGCAGCCTTTCTTACCTCACGGCGATCCAAGTACCAGAGTGCCTTCTGGCAGGCTTCTGAAGGATAGTTGTAGAATGTCTTTGCAAAGAAGCCTGCAGAAGCAAAGTTAAATGCCTTTGGCTCAACTGTTTCTCCTGTTGTAATAGTGTCGTTAATGGCATCTGCTATTGCCTGATATTTGGCTTCGACGTATGTCTTCAGGTCGCTAAATGAGGTTATGTAATCTTTAACGTCAGGGTCATATCCTGGCAAGCCCCATACTAAAGATGTGTCATTATCTTCTTCTAAATAAACGAAGACAGAATCCTTTACGCCATAGTCCAAACCACTGGCACCGGTAAGATAGCTAAATGGCCTATTCTGATAGTCCTCTTCTTCTACATTGGCGGGGAACCACATATTATGGTTGCTGACCAGACCGTTCTTTAGGATGGCAAATGCATAGCTGGGGAAGCCGGCACGGTTGATTGCCTCTGCAAAACGCAACCAGATGGTTGACTTGCGATATACCATTGGGAATACAGTGCTGAATGCACCATTCGGATTTTGTTTGCTGATGAGCTTACCATACTGTGTGTTGTCACCGACAGGCAGGCGATACTGCTCGCTATGAGGAGTGAGTAAAACAGCACCCCTTAGACTGCTTGATGCGTTGTAAATCCATACTCGGCGTGCATCGCCAACATCGGGCAGTACGGCGAGTTCCTGATATGCTTCAGAACCACTTGAACTGGAGCCAATGTAACATTCGTACTTTTGGCTGTCGCACAAAGCCTCATAGCCTCTGCTGGGGAGTAGCTCACGGCGATAACCGTTATCGCGGTAATTCAGCGTAACAGATGAAGTAGTTGCCTTGGCATCTTCATCGGCAATACCGCTACCAGATGATCTCAGGGTTGCTTCGAAACCGAACAAGCGGTTGATGTCGGTAAATACGTGACCATCCAAACGTCCTTTATTACTGGGGATACAGGTGATGGCTTCACGACGGTAACGTCCGCCTGTTAAAGAATGTGTTGTCTCGTTGAAGGGAACACCTCCATAGAAACCGTACTGGGGATCATCGATGTTTGCTACACGGTCACCTATACTGATGTAGTTAGTTGTTTCCAGTGGACCGCAGAACTTAGAGTTCAGGAACTTGTAATAATAGCTTGCAGCTTTTTTGCATGCTGCTTCGTCGCCCTGCATCAGATATACATCACCAATAACAACGTCCAAGGGGAACATTACACGCATACTATGGCAAACGCCTTCGTATTCGTCGTATTGTGGGAACATATCCTCAGGATCAAGTTTGGCATATATTTCCTCCAAGTCGGGACCCAGTTTGTCTGCCAGTGTCTTGGCATCAGCTGTCTCGTGGTTGGGATCAGTGATGAATTTGTTGATGTCATCCGTGGTAAGCAAAGGATTCTTATAGAAGGGGACTTTGCCGTAAGCATAAATGAGCTGCATATAAACCCAAGCACGAATGGCGTGAATCTGGGCGCACTCTTGCAGCATGTATCTTTTCTGCTGGCCGGTTGAAATCATTCTGGCTGTATCGCATTGGGCAATATAGGCATTACAGCTGTTAATTACGTGATAGTAATCGCTGACCTTCAGGTATGCGCAAGCACCGTCTTTGTACTTGTCTTCGTAGCCCTTACCAAAGTTGATGATGGCAGCAATGGTGTCACTTACATAAGAGGAACCTTCTACCAGGTCACCGCGGCACTCGTTGAGAATCACATAACGCTCTGCAATATTCTGCAGAGATTTTAGAATACCCCAATAGGAATACAGGGTATCCTGAGCCACTTCGTATGAGTGGCGTTCACTATCTGGTGTCAGCATGTCCTTGCATGATGTATTCATCATACCCAGTGTCATGCTGCAGATAAGCAAGCTTATAATTGATTTCCTTTTCATAATCTTATATTCTTCTGATTACAGGTTGATGGTTACACCAAAGTTGAAACTGCGGCCTCTTGGAATCAGGCCTGTGTCGATACCCTGATAGAGAATACCATTGTGGCTGCTCATCTCGGGATCTGTTCCCAAATACTTGGTTAAAGTGAATAGGTTGTTGGCTTCACCCCATACCTTCAGACCTAACAGCCAGCTGTTAGAATAGGGTATCTTATAGGTAAGGCGGACGTTCTTCAACTTCAGGTAGCTGCCGTTTTCAATCCAACGGTCAGACATACGTTCATTGTTGCGCCAGTCTTCTGTATTAGCAAAGCTAGCACGAGGCATATCGGTATTCTGACCTTCGTATGTCCAGCGGCGTAATACGGCTGTGCTCTGGTTGTAGGTGGTATTCATACCTTCAATTCTTGAGCGCTGGTAGTTGTAAATATCGTTGCCAATGCTGTACTTGAAGTTCATATCCAGGCGGAGGTTCTTCCAAGAAAGACTGGTGAAGATGTTACCGTAGATATCGGGGTGGGGGTTGCCAAGGACAACCTTGTCGGCATCGTCGATGACTCCGTCACCGTTCTGGTCAATAAAGTGAACGTCACCGGCCTGGAAGTTGGCATATTTCTTGTTTTCATCAGCAATGCCGGTAGGATATTTCAGGTAGCCCAGTTTACCTGCCTGACTTGCTTCTTCATCTTTAGAGAATACGCCGGCTGTCTGCCATCCATAGAAGCTGCCTACAGCCTCGCCAACAGCGGTAAGGATATTATCCTTGCCATAAACGCTATTGGTATAGCCGTGGATGACCTGTACGTTGTTGCCATTAACATCCGAAAGTGTCATGATGTTGCTCAGACTGACGGGTAAGTCGGTAATCTTGTTTCTGTAATGTCCAAGGGTAGCGCCCAATTCCCACTTCCAGTCCTTCTTGTTAATAATAGCAGCATTGATGTTAAATTCAACACCCTTGTTTTTAAGCTGACCCTCATTGGTCCAGTACTGAGTCATACCAGATACATAGCTAAGCTCCTTTTGGGTTAGCAGATTGTCTGTCTTATGCCAGTAGATGTCGATGCCTGCCTGCAAACGGTTGTTCAGGAAGCTTCCCTGCAAACCAATGTTCCACTTTGTGGTTGTCTCCCACTGAATACCGCTGTTGGCAATATTCTTGAGGTAGAGACCTACTGTTGTGAAGGTAACTCGCTGGCTTTCCCAGTAGGTACGTGCAGCATAGTAGTCGAGGTCATCGTTACCGCTCATATCCACACCGGCTGTCAGTTTCAGGTAGTTAACGCCTTTGGCTTTGAACCATTTCTCGTTGCTGATGAGCCATCCTAACTGCAGTGAGGGGAAGATACCCCAGCTAACGCCAAATGCCTTGATACCGGACTTGGTGTTTTCTCCGAAGCGGCTTGCAGCCTGAGCACTTAAAGCAAACTCTGCAAAGTAACGATTCTTGAAGTTATAGCCTGCATTCAGGTAGTAGGTCATATCTGACCATTCATCATTGGTGCCACCATAATGGATGTAGTCCATGTTCTTGTTGATGATGGGCAGTTTATCGTTCTCGTTGTTATAACCGCTCATGTAGTTGTAACTGAACGAGAATTTGTTATAGCGCCAGCCTCCAAATATATCTACAGTATGTGCTCCGTAGTTCTTGGCCCACTCAAGACGCAGATCGTTGTTAAGAGTGGTCTCCTTGGAGAAGAGTGTCTTCTGCATACTGTCGATGTAACCTAAATCCTGCAGGAAGTAAGGTGTCGTACCGTTGACAGGAAGGAAGTACTTCTCGTTGTTACGGTTCATCTGGAAGTTGAAACGGTCACTGATGCTGAAGGTTCTTGTAACCTGCCACTTAGGACTAACGTTGATATCGATAACTGTATTCTGAGCGTAGTTCTTGGTCTTGCCGTCACCGTTGCGAAGAATCCAGTAAGGGTTACGCAGTGACTCGTTCAAACGTGTGTTACCAATATAGTCATTAAACTGGAAGGGGTTCACCACATAGTTACCACCCTCGGAAGCATACTTACCTGCATATTCATTAGAGAGTTGCAGACGGTTTGATGGGATGGGCTCTTTATCTGTTAAAGTCTCATCGTAGTACCAGGCGTACCTGCTGATGAATGGAGCCTGCACTACGCCCAACACGTTGGGAGAACCGATGTTCTGCATAGAGTAGTCCTCGCTCCAACCCTGATCCAATAAATCGTAACTTACCTGGTTGTATGCAATATCCAAACCTGTTTTCAGTTTCGGGAATATCTCAATGTCCGTGTTGAAACGCAGGTTCAGGCGGTTCATTCCTGTACCCTTGGCATTGGCTTTGCTGGATGCATAACCCAAAGAGAGGGCATACATACCGACATCATCTCCACCTTCTACACTCAGTTTGTAATTCTGGGTAGCGGCTGTCCGGTAAAGGCCGTCCTGCCAGTTTTCGTTATTGCTGTATATCTTACGGTAGTAGTTCGATGGACTCTTATCCAAGAAGGGAACATTGGTAAGATTATTAACTCTGATATTGTCCAGACTGCTGATAACGTCACTCAGATAAGTTGAGTACTGGTCTCCATTCAGTACGGGCAGAGTAGAAGGCATAAGTTCAACACCGCCGTAGATACGGAGATTAATCTTGGTTGCCATACTCTTTCCACGCTTGGTATTGATGAGGATAACACCGTTACCACCCTTGGCACCATACAGTGCCGTTCCGTTCTTCAGCACTTGGACAGACTCGATGTTCTCTGGGTCTATACCGGCAAGCAGGTTGTTGAAGAAACCTTCGTGCGTAGCCATTCTGTCATACTGGGCATCCAGAATATTGCCGTCCAGGATAATCAGGGGCTGCACATTGGCATTGATTGAGTTAACACCACGGATTGTCATGAAGTTACCGATACCGGGTGTACCATTACGCAGAACGGTATGGATATCACCTGCCAGTTTCTTTTCAATGTCTTCATCGACACTGATACTGCTGGTCTCGTCCAATTTGATTGTCTTCTGTGCGGTAATGGTAGTACCTTCTGTGTAGAACACGTTGAAACTGGTATCAATAAGTTTTATATTTGCTTCACCGTTTTTAACTGCACACTGAACGGGATTATAACCTTCAGCGTAAGCATAAACAGCATCAGAGAAAACGGGGATGTCGAGGGTATAGGAACCATCATCCTCAGTCAGTGTAGAGTATCTTGCCAGACCTAAGGCCTGAATACGTACACCACCCATTGGCTCACCGGTTGCCTCATCGGTGACAACACCCTTCACCGTTCTTGTCTCGTACACTTTCTCTGGCTTTTTGGGAGCCTTCCGTACGACAACCTCTTCTTCTTCTCCTTCGGTACTTTCCACTTCATCCTGCGCATAAACGCTGGGAATGCTCAAACCGGAAAGCAACAGGAAACACAGACCTGTTTTCAGTGTCTTGTGCATGAATGTATCACTTAATATCTTTTTCATCATTGTAATGGTTTACTGAGGGTCGAGAATTGTTTCTTCACCGGTTTCCTTACTTTTCAGAATTACGCGGTCTATAAACATGTGGTAAATGAATCCCTTCTTTGCGGTAGCACTCTTAGTAGCTCCTTCAAGAATCAGGGTAGGATAGCTATAGGTCAGGTTCTTGTAAGAGTATGGGAACTCAAAGTCTTCGAACACCAGGAGGGTATCAACCTTTGTACCGTCATATTCTATATTAGATGACTTCTTGCTGGTAATATCCTTGCCGTTGGCAGCATTGTTGTTGTAGCGAATCTGACCCCAGAAGGTCTGTTTTGTAATAGCGGAAATAGAGTCGATGTATTGCTGGTTTATGCCTTTTACCGTTTTGATTTCATCTTCTCCTTCCTCTACTATCTCCCATGTGTAAAAGTCATCGCCAATACCTCCATTATCAGAAATTAAACGATACCAGTAAGGAACGCATACGACATAGATATCGTACTTTCCACTCATCACCTGTGCTTGCTGTCCGTATGTTACTACTGGAGAGGTGCTGGCAAGGTTGCCCAACAACTTAATCTCTACATGTGGGTTGGCTGTTGGGCCAGGAGCTGCCAAATAGTAGAAGTTGTTACGACTTACGTGTCCGTACTTGTCGGCAATTTCTGAATAGAGGGTGTTGTTGAAACTGATGGTTCTTGCATCAGAGCCCAACTTGTAGTAAGAAGGACTGGTGGTATAATAGAATGCATTTGTACCGTCTATTTCAACTTCAACATCGGGATTATACAGAGCTCTTGGGAAGGCCCACTCGTTTGCCTCGTAAGCATAACCGTTACTCATTTCAACCAATTTACCATTAAAGATGCTGGTCTTGTCCCAGGTATATGTAGAGTCGGTGATATTACGCAGTGTATCTCCGTATGTATTCAGCAGGTATTCTGCAGTAGCTCCCTTATTAGCTATGAAATCTTCCAGTGTCCAGAGCTTGCTGCCAACCTTGGGCTGCTTGTTTACATTAAATACCAATGGGGTGGTAAGATCCATGTTGATACTCATATTTGCCAAAGAGTCGGGATCTGCAATGGTACGGATAACGGAAGTACCGTCGTTTCCCTTTATCTTGTCTTCATACTTCTCGGGGTACTTGTAAAGACTTCCGATTTTTTGCTTTGCGGCAGTCCAGGCTGCATCTGTAGGCATAACCATGATGAAGGCAGAGTCTTCTTGGTTGATACGTGCATCGAAACACTCCTGAGGCATATCCCATGTCTCAGCACCTGAATTGGGCGTGTATGAGTGTCTTTCAAACAGGATGTTTGTGGTCCTGTACACGCTGTCCACGTATGAGGGGTTACCATCTTTGTCGGGTAGTCCTTCTATACTGGCTTCTTTGAAGAACTCTGTAGTGTCCTTGGATACAACGTATGCAGACATCAGTGGTAGCGACGGACTGAACTTCAGATATTCATAGAAATTGTAGTGGAAGGGAGTCGTCCCTTTGATAGTATGCAACGTACCGTTCAGGGCGGCAATGTTCTTCTTGTTAATCGTAACACCCTGAATTGTGCATTTGGCGGTATCTGCCTTATCGAAGACCAGATTCTTTCCGTTCATCATCTTGATGGTATCAATACCTGGGTCAGAGATGTTCTTGCGCCAGAGAGCCATGTGATTGTTGATGAACTGCTGCTGTAAATTGTAGCCGTCAGTCTCGCATCTCTGTAAAAGATTCTGGTACTCTGCTTCTGTGAAAGCATCATTTTCCGGAGCCCATACAGTAGCCAACTGTCCGCTCTTCAGTACATCGGCAAATGTCCAGTTCTGAACGGGATGATTTTCGTCTTTCCAATACTTTGCCGTTTCTGCTATCGTCTTGAATCTACTCAGATTTGGGTCCTCGTTAATGAGCTCCCATAGTGTCTTAGTAGCAATAGGAGAATTGTTGTCACCTCCGTAGTTAACGTCGAAGTGATCATCAGAGCAACTGGGCACTGCCAGAATGACAGTTCCCAAAGCAACTGCTCCAATGTATTTTTTGATTTTATTGTTAGCCATATTTGATATTTCTTTAAATTCCTGTTTATACCAACTTACTGTTCATATCTTGATTTGTTCCATACAGGATTCTGAAGAATATAACCGCGGCTTGACTTTACTTCCTGCTCATAAATAGGAGAGTAAAGACCCCAGCGATTCTTGAACCTGTTTATCAGGGTACTATAGGAATTGCTAACAGAGTTCTGCATGAAGCACTCTACTACGGCGCTCATACCAGACATTCCATTGCCAACGTATCCGGGTTCACCCTTTTCTACACCTTCAGGATTCTCGCGCTCATCGGGAGAATCGGCATTGTTATTACTTATACGCTCAGCGAGACGAACAAGGTCGAACCAACGTTTTCCCTCGGCTAAGAGTTCTATCTGACGCTGGTTCATAACGGTCTTCTGTAAACCGTTAATCTTAGGAGTCGTTGCCTTCTTGCCAGACCAGTCTGAAGCCACCTTAATGTCTCCTATCGTACCTGAACCGTCTTCGGCGGGCTGTTTTCCTTCCTCGATGTCGCAGTAAGAACGACGGTTGATGGCATTCAGGATGCTTTTAACTGTATTTGTTTCCTTCTTGGCACAAGCCAGGGCCTCAGCCTTCATCAGCATGACATCTGTTGTTCGGTAGATAATCCAGTTGTTGTAACTCGTGTTACCTTCGGTTAACGCGTACCTAACCTTGCGATTGGCTCCCTGACCTTCCAGTACAAATATGGGGTCCTGATATTTTAAGCAATAATAGCCGGATTTTGCCTGGGGATCATTGATATAAACCTGACAGCCGACCCACAGACGTGTATCGAACTTCTGTAATTTTTCGTCTTTCTCGCAGGCTTCTTTCATAGCATCCTCAGCAACCATCAGGTTTGCTCTTGTAGAATAACCATAGAAGTTGTTGACAATTTCGTTCTTTAAACCGTCGGACACTCTGTACTGTAACTCAAAGATACTTTCTATACTGTTTCCTTCATAGAATATATCGTTCTGGGATCTAAGGACGGGACTGGTACTCTGGTGTACACCTGTGAAATTGTTCTTTATCAGGTCAACATTGGGTAAACCATAAGAAACGATTTCCGTTCTGGAGCCGCCAAACGTCATAGATGCAAAGTAATCCTCTACCTGACGATGGTGTGATTCCAAAGCTTTGTCGGCCCACTGGACAGCCAGGTCGTAGTCGCCTACTGGGGTATGGGCTACAGAATCAACAGTTCCATCGGGCTTCACCACTTTTACGGTATCGTTCTTTATACCACGGCCTTCGTGTAGTGAACCACGCCACAGGTACATATCAGCCAACATTGCATAGATGGCAGCATTGGTAATCATACCCTTGGTATCTGCATTGTTGGCAAAACGGTTACGTGCCTGACCTGCCACTCTCTCACAATCCAGAATAATAGAATCCAGAACTACCAACTGGTTGGTGAGGCGGAATGTATCTATTACCTCTTTGTCGCTGTTGATAATCTTTGTGGTGTAGGGAACGTCCTTAAAGGCACGAATCAGGTAGAAGTAATTAAGAGCGCGGAGTGCCGTCATCTCAGCACGCATGTAGTACCACTCTGTGGTAGTAAACTGCTTGTCTCTCTCCAATACTTCAGGACCATGCTTCAATACCTTGTTACAAAAGTTGATGGTCTTGTAAACGCCACCCCAGTCATAGCAATTCATACTGGAGTCGGGCATACCAATCAGGATGTTACTTAACCGATCGTGGCTATCCTGTTCTGAATGTGTTTCAGTGTTCAACTTATAGGAGTCTGAACGGAGATCGCCCCAATAGAACATATTTTCAACTGTGCTTGCCATTTGCTTGTAGGCACCGTAACGAACGCCATTGAGGTCATTCAAGTCTTCCCAGAAGTCTTCCTCAACAACACGGTCTGTAGGATAGATTGTCAGGTAGTCTTCGCAAGATGCTAATCCTACAGCCAGCAATCCAAACAAGCAGGCAGATTTGTATATATGATTTATCTTTTTCATCTGTTTGAAATTTTAGAATCCGATGTTTAAACTGCATGTGAATGACTTGTTACGTGGAGTCTTACTTCTATCGACTGCACAATCATAGCCTGTAGGAGATACGTCAGGATCAACACCCGTGTACCTTGACCAAACGAATGGGTTTTGAACTGAGGCAAACAACTTGAGGTTGTTGATACCGTACTTCTTCAACTTCTTCGCGTCGAAATCGTAGCTAATCTGAATATACTGCAAACGCAGGTAGTTTCCTTTTTCGATATAGCGGTCGCTCATCAGAGAGTTGTAGCTCTTGTAACCGGTTCCGTAGTTGTTGAGGGCACGTGGAATGACGGTCTCGTCGCCGTTCTTACGCCAACGCCATGTACTTGCATAGCTCTGGTTGTTGTTGTTGTACATGCTCTCGTACTCCATACGGGCGTAGTTGAAAATCATGTTACCCAGACGGAAGTTGAAACCTGCGTTAATAGAGAACTTACCATAATAAAGCTGGATACCGAAACCACCATTGCACTTGGGGTTAGAGTTACCAAGGTAAACCATATCATAACGGTCAATCTGACCATCGTGGTTGATATCCTCATAGATGGCATCACCACCGGAGAACTTCTTGCGGTATCCCTCGTTGTAGCAGTAATACATGGGCAGAGGCTCACCCTTGGCATTGGTAAGCATGTTACCGTCTGCATCGTATGCAATAGGACAGGTAGCAATATCACCACGACGGGCTGCAGCAGCAGCGGTATTGATGGGGTTACCCTTGCGGTCGTAACCACTGTTGTTGTACTCGGCATAGCCATAGTCGGCAATTGACTTGGTGGTGTAACCGTTATGGTCATAGTCGTACTTGTAAACACCTAAGTAGTGAAGACCATAGAATGAACCCAGAGCATTGCCAATCTGTACACGTCTGTTCCATCCCATGTTTTCTGGCTGATAGGTATCGGAACCATTCAGATTTTCAAGAAGGATAGGATTCATCTCTTCTACCTCGTTGAAGTTCTGTGCTAAGTTTCCACGTAATTTCATGGAGAACTTACCAATCTTACATATCTTACCGGTGTTGAAGTTGATTTCCCAACCCTTGTTACGCATGGTACCACCGTTTACCAAGCCTAAAGTACTGAAACCGTTGGCACTGGAGATACGAAGATCTTTCATGATAAGGTCGGTAGTCTTGTGGTTGTAGATTTCTGCATCGAAATTGAGCAGACCATTGAAGAGTTCCAAATTGAAACCGACGTTGAACTTCTGAACTTTTTCCCAACGGAGTTCTGTAAGAGAAAGGTTTTCAGGAATAATTACCTGGTGACCATTGTAGTAACCGTCTGTTCTGTACTTGTTGTACTGGTCACTGCCGCTACCGCCAGTATTTCCTACGAGACCCCAGCTGAAACGTACAGCCAGCATTTGGAGCCATTTATCACTCCAGTCCATAAATTTCTCGTCGCTGATATTCCAACGTCCGGCAACAGAGGGGAATGTACCGTACTTGTGGCCGGAACCGAATCCTGTGCTACCGTCTATACGTACAGAGGCATCCAGGTTATATTTGCTCTTGTAGGAATAGTGCGTGTTAAAGAAGAAAGACTGACTGCGCCATTCGCTTGTGTTTGCACTTGCAGAGCGAAGCAAACCTTCAACGGAAGGATCGGTAATACCGTCGGGCACGTTCCACAGACCCATAGCCTGAGAACTTCCGCTACCTGTTACCAATTCAAAGCGGGCCAATGCAGAAAGACTGTGGTCCTTGTTGGCAAAAGCAGAGTAGTAGCGCAAGTCGTGACGGGTAGAGAACTGTAAGGTCTTGGCCTCGTCGTTGCTTACGTAGTTTCGTTCGTTGGGCATGGGGTCCCTGGGTGCGAAATAAGCTGCATGGTCTCCACCCCAGACCCAATCCATGGTTCTCAACACACTGGGGCAGTAGTTGTCGTTACTGGTGTTGAATACCTGCAACTCAACGTCACCTACATAGTCCAAACGGTGGTGCTCTGAATCTTTGCCCAGCAACTTGTACTCGATGCTGAACTGGGGCTTCAAATTGTACTGCTTCATCTTCCACCATGCCAATCGTGCACGTGCTACGGGGTTTCCGTTTCTGAACATATCACGCAAATAATAAGAGGTGTGATAACCGTCATTAGGAACTTCACCGATACTACTTGTAGAGTATTGGGCTGCCAGAGGCAACATGTTAAAGTAGTTGCCGGTGAGGTAACCCTGAGAGTCGTACTCCATAACACTCATGTTAGGCATGGCCTTATAGGCACGGTCCAGAATATCGTTACCATAGTTCTTGTTGTTGTTATAGAAACCTAAGTCGATGGTAGAACTGAACTTGATACGGTCACTCACCCAATAGTCCAAAGCGGTATTGGTAGTGAAACGGTCCATGGTCTGGCCAATAATAGTACCGGTACTCTTGTCATAGTTTGCACTGATACGGAAGAGTGCCTTCTCACCACCACCATTGAGGTTAATAGAGAATCTGTGTTCCTGTCCGAAACGCTTTACCTCTTTCACCCAATCGGTGTTCTTGTTGTAGTTGTTGTA
>Ga0256407_10011714_pt1 | contig 12075 bp, 11 predicted proteins | sample RumenRJG_04DNA_FD_193489 | JGI IMG/M metagenome (GOLD analysis project Ga0256407, IMG submission 193489) | Bovine rumen microbial communities from Lethbridge, Alberta, Canada - RJG_04 | ecosystem: Host-associated > Mammals > Digestive system > Stomach > Rumen | place: Canada: Alberta... | reverse complement strand
ATCCCCATTGCATATTCACAGCATTCAAGCGCCTCCTCAGATTCTTGAAGAAACATTAGTGCATACGCCTTATAGCCCAATGCAACCTCATTGTCATTATCCACCTTGAAAATTTCGTCACAGGCTTTGATTATCTTTTTCTTTTTTGTATCAGGAGAATCAGGGCATGGTCCGTTGCTCATGTATCTGCATTTGTTTAAAAGGCACTCGACAAGGTCTTCCTTTGAGATGCCCTCATCATAATCAAGAATCTGCGAGTATTTCTCGCAGCGAACGAGAGCCTTTGTGAAACTGTAATTTGGAATCTGTGATGCCTTATAGAACTTAAATGCCTCATCAGTCCTGTCCAGACAGATTAGGGCTTCAATTCTACTGATTTTAAGCGCTGGATAGTCCCTGATTTCCAGTCCATTATCGCAGCACTCAAGGGCATTATCGAATTTGCCTCTATTGAGATATTCGATTGCCTCCCGGTTGTATGAATGGTAATTGTTCGGGTACATCCTGTGGATTTTGCCGATGGTTTCAAAAATTTCATCATCACGGTCAACATAATATGCCTTGTATGAAAGAGCGATTTCATCGTCATTTTCAAGTTTTCCTTCAAGGAATTGCCAAACATCTCGGCGGTTCCATACGTATTTCCTTTTCTCAAAAAGGTAGTCCATGAGCTCATCCTTGGATAAATCCCCGTATTCTGAAAGCTCAAAAAGCCTTGCGCAATTGATTAAAGCATATGTGAAGCGATAGTTTGGAATTTCTGAAGCGTTATAGTATTCAAGTGCCTCATCGATTCTGTCAAGACAAATCAGTGCTTCAATCCTGTTTATCCGAAGCCAGTAATGATCAGTGATTTCCAAACCCTTACAACAGCACTCAAAGGCATCTTCGAAGTGATGATCATCCAGATGCACCATTGCCTTGAGGTTATATGCATGGAAACTGCCGGGATTCATTTCAAGGATTCTATCCGCAATCCTCACGACATGGTCAAGCTCATTTATCGACCAGCAGACATACGCCTGATAGGTGAGGCCGGCCTCATTATCCCGGTCCTCTCTGAGTATGTCGGTGCATACCCATTTAAGCCTTCTGAAATCCTTTCTGGCAAATAATTCATCAGCTTCCTTTAAAAGTTCCTCTACAGTCATGTCATCACCTGATTTCTATTTCTTTTTTTGTCTTCACATGATTTAAAACCTTGCCTGATTTTTGAGACATTTTCTATCCCACCACATGAAAACCTCAAACTTCGGACGATTCTCCTGATGAATCCTGTATCCTGAGGGATTTTTAATTCTGGGATAGCCTATGCCAGTCTTTACTATTTTAAACTGTCCGCTGAATTTCAGATTGCCCTTCTCATCATAGGCCCTGCCGTGAACCGGATAATTTGGCCCGTAGCCTGTGCAGATTTGATATTTTCCTTCAAACCTGACCTGGCCATTGGGATAATATTCCCTTCCGCAGATAAACCCCTTCACATCAAATATTCCGTCCTGATATTTCTTTCCGTTGCTGAAATAAGCCGTTCCCAATCCATAGGGCTTGCCGCATAAAGTGTTTCCTTCATAAAGCAGATTGCCCTCATCATCAAATAATCTTTTTCTTCGAATTTTGGAATTCGGGACATGATTGACTTCATCATAAAATCCCCTAACCGTATAGAAAGTTATTGCCTTTGGGTATCTGGAGACGCTTTTGAAGGTCTTTTCAAAAATATTGACCACCATATAATCCAAATCCTCATCGAAAAACAATTGCCTGAAGCCGTTGTCCTTTAGAAATCTTCTTAAATTATTCTTGTTGTCATCCGGAGAAAATTTAACCGCATATGTTCCATTTTGCATTTTATCACCAGCACCTGAATACATCCTGTTTCTGGTTTCCATATTCATTTGGCCCTCTCAAGTTAGGCATCCCTCTCTATTTGTATTTGCAAGCGGCCATGCATTCTCAAATCATCAAAATCTTTCATTGAATAATTTCCCTCACCCACATCACATAGGCCATTGCCGCAATTAATGGAATGCTCAGGTGACGGGCGAAATGCTTTTTTAAAAATATGGATAAACTTTGTTAATAAATTGTTAGTAACTTGAATCTTATAAATGTTTCTCTCAGGGCAGGAAAACTTCCCACATTATCCTTAATGATATCGTCAATTAAATCAAAGGTTGCATCCAAACTTTCAATCTGGTGAACCGGTTTTCACATTAGCTGACACTGTTGTGAAAATCAGATGTTAATTTTAAATGGAATATACATTGAAAAGTGAAAGGTTAATGATTTTAACGGGGAAGGACAAATATCAAACAGGAAGATATATCATGAATGACCTGAAAAAAGTGGAGGAACACTTTCACGAATTTCTCAAGGCGGCGCTGCGTGAAAAGCCATCAAGGATAGATGCAATCAAATTAACCGAAGAGCTGTTCGAACAGGAGGAGGCATTTCTCATACCTTTCGGATTCGTGTCCTATTTTTTGGGCATTGAAGATGGAAAGCCCGTGGCCTATGTCGGCATGTCTACAAGAATGGGCATCGACTTCATATGCTTTGTTGATGAAGACGGATACGATGTCCATGATGCGATTGACGGATGTGATCCCGAGGCAAGCAGGAGATACGGGGAGCATTCAAAAAACGTCAAAAGATTCAAGGAAGTGAAGGACCTGAGGAAATTTGAAAAACAGAAATAGGAAGGCATGCTCATTAATGTATGTCCCTGCCCGCTGAAGCGGGACAGTAATGCCTCCCACCATTGCTATCCGTAAAAATACAGATTGTCAATGCCTTCGTAATGCCTCAGGGCATCCTTGTTGGCCTTGATGACCTCATTGTCCGGCTCATATTCCAGGGCCTTGTCATAGCATTTAAAAGCTTCGGTGCTGCCCATCGCATGATAGCTGAGTGCCTTAACATTCCATGCATCGGCCAACGTGTGCCTGCCAATCTCATTTTCATCCAACAGCGACAGCGCCTCATCAATCATATGGATTGCAGAGGAATATTCATTTCGAAGGCGCAAAGCGTTTGCATAATCAATCAAAAGAAGGCCCTTATTCCTTTTCAATACATAATCCCCAGGATTAAGCTTAATGGCAATGTTATAGCACTTAAGCGATTCCTCATATTGCCTCTCACCAAAAAAGCCGCTCGAATCACCAATTTTCGCATAAACTATTCCCTTCAGATTCCAATATCTGTCTTCATCAGGATTCCTGTCGATTAGAATGTCTAACAGTGTCAGTGCCTCCTCCAGCTCATCATCTTCAATCAGCCTTCTGGCCGTTTCATACAGCCTTGAAGAACTCCTACCGCCATATGAGCTTCCCGAACGATGGCCGTCCCTTCTTGAGGAAACCAGATACGGCAACTCATTTTCATCTTCCCTAAAATGCCTGTCTCCCATAAAATCACCTGTACTGCTTTTTCCCATGAATTGAACATGTCCTTTCGCCATCCGGATATTGACACAAATGTTGTGCATCCGCCACATTGAACAATGCTTCAAAGCATGGGTTTTGATTTTCTGTTGTATTAACCTGGTCTACACTCATAATGTATTTGATTACCTTAAGAGTTATTCAGAATTTTATCTTTTATCAGTATCCCAAACTAGCTTTTTGTGCTTCCCATTCTTCCTGACTGTTAGCACTTTTACCATAAACTTGAAGTGTTCTGTAATCGGCTTCACTAATTGGTTCTCCAGTGTCTGAATAGTACTTTGGTTCACTAGAACTCTGCTCAACTGTAGCTTCAACAACTTTTTTCTTTTCCTTGATTTTTAATGTCTGTGTTGTATTGTTTCCGGTGTAGTTTTCATTGCCCCCATATGTGACATTAACTTTATATTTGCCTTTCTTCAAGTCCAACTCAAGCTTTGCCTTGCCTTTTTTATCAGTCTTGACAACATCATCAACGACCACCTTGCCTTTCTTGTCAGTGATTGTGACATTCACTATCTCCTTTGATATTGGAGTCTTGTTCAAGTCTTTCAGTTCAATTGACAGTTTAGCATTTTTTTTATACTGTTCCTTATCGCTTGTAATCTTGATTTTTGTAGGTTCTTTTGCATGGGTTGGATTGAACAGTGCAAATCCGATTGCCACTGCAAGAACAACAATTATCACAAGCAGTATTATAATAATGTTTCTGTTTTCCATAGTATCACATTTGAATCCAAACTATATATTGAGTTATGTCAATCATATGTATATAACAATTCCCGCACAAGATTCCAACTTCATATTGCCTAAATTCGTCCTCCAGGATGATACATCTTCAAAACCCCATTGACATAATATCTTGCAGGAATCGGATCTATGCCCGTGCCGTCAACATATACGTCCACCGGCTTCAGCCAAATCAAAAGAGGATACTGGTCGTCCCATCCTTTTGTCAACTCGGCTGCAAATCGTGTCCTGTACTTTTTAGGAGTATAATATGCCTTTTTCACCTTTTTGACTTTGCTGAACTTAATCTGGATGGTATAGGATGTCCTCTTGCTGTTTGAAAGAATGTTCGTGCGTTGGTATTTCCATCCGGCCTTATGGAATTTCCTGTATGTCTTTTTGAATTTCTTATATGTCTTTTTGTCGATTTTTTTAAGCGTCTTCATGTCCTTCTTCAATCCCCCGTTGAGATAGTTGACATTCACCTTTCCGGTTACCGGATGCTTGAATGACTTTGGAAACTTATATTTTTTGACCTTTCCAACTGACTTATATCTATTTACTGTTTTCTTGACCTTTTTGGTCTTTTTTACGTATTTCTCCAATGTTCCCTCAGAATCGACTATCTTGGTGACTGTCCTACCGCTTTTGGCGTCAGTGATGTCCTTTTCATCGAATCTCACCCGGGTGTTTCTGTCCATGTCTATATAATCGGGGGCGTCTTTCACCTCGCCCACGATATATGTGTCGTTTCCTGCGCTTACTGTACCGAATGAGCACACAATGATTGCCACGGCAATCAAAAAAAGTATAATGATTATATGTATCGTTTTCATTGTTTCACCATCACTTTTTATTTTTCATCATCGTTGTTGATGACGTGATATTATTATGTGTATACTCTGTGTCTTATACATTTTACTGTTTTTCGGGTTTTTGATGGTGATTGTCACCCCCCGATAAATTAATTTTCAGATTCATTGATGGATTATGTGCAGGCATCCGGTATTTGCATTCATTTCATAACTGATATATACTAAATTAGACACAAATATATATCAATTAATAACTTTTTATTGGGGGATGAAATTTTGTTAAATAGAAAATTGATGATTATGGTTATATTTTTTGTTTCGTTATTGGCCGTTTCGGCAGCAAGTGCCGCAGATAATGCTACAAGCGATGTCGTTAGTGTAGACGAAACAACTGATGAAATTAATTTAGAAAAAAATTCAAACTATAATTTTAACAGCACCGAGGAAATTAATAACAATTTAAATTGTCAGTTAGAATACAACAATGAAATGCAGTCTTTCGAACAAGATAATATATTATATTCAAATGAAGACAATTCCCAACTTCTCGGAGGTAAACATTATGATTCCGATGGTAATTTTTTATATGATGATAGTGTTCTAGATTATACTGATGCATATATTGAATCACTCACTGTTTATATAGGTCTAGACAAATGCATTAAATATGGATGGAATAAATATTTTGATGGATATCTTAAAATTTATTCTGGAAATAACATACTTAAAAATGATCATACTTGGGGATATAATGATGCACGTGAAGTCTATCTACCTTTTTTTGAAATAGCAGGAACTTATACTGCAGAACTTGTAGATATTAAAGGTAAAACTGCTGCAAAATCCAAAATAATTGTTAATCCGGCAAAAATGACTGTTAGCATTCGTTCTAATAATAAAATTGAACTTGGCTGTTCAGACTATATTCGGGCTTATGTTAACTACAAATATTCTGATTATGTAGTTGATGGAGGCATTGTGGAATTCAAAATCAATGGCAAAACATATAAATCTAAAATATATGATGGGGAAGCAAAACTAAAAGTAAAATTACCTAAAAAAATTAAAACTTATACTTGCGTTGCTAAATTTGTTGGGGATAAAAACTACAATAGTGCTTCAAAAAAGTTTAAAATTACAATTTTTAAACCTAAAGCAGATATTTGGGTTAAATCATTTAAATTTAAAGCTGGAACTAAACATACTATCAAATTTAAAGTTAAAACAAAATCAGAATTCAAAAATGTTAAAAAAGGAACCGTTACACTAAAAATTTTTGGAAAAAAATATAAACTTAAAATAAAAAATGGGATTATTAAAAAAACATTGAAAATGCCTTCAAAAAAAGGACTCTATAAGGGTAAATTAATTTTTAAGGGAAATAAATATATTATTGGCAGTTCTGAAACTTTTAAAATAACTATTAAAGAATCTGCTGCAAAAAAGAAAGTTTATAAAACTAAAAAAACATCCACTAAAAAGAAAAGTAACAGTAAAAAAATCACCTTAAAATTTAAAAATTCTAGAAGTTCAGGCAAACATGTTAAAGGGGCTTATGTATATGCTGCATACGGAGACATTTATGGACCATATGTCAGAACAGATTCCCACAACAGTTTAAACAGCATTAAATTCATTAAAGCAAAAGTATACTTTAAAAATAATTATAACGGCAATATCAAGGTCAAAACAAAAAAATTAAATAAATGGGGCATGTCCAAAACCAATCTTATTAGTGGTTACAGACCGTACAAGGTCGTTATCTTTTATAAATAAAATAGGAGCCAAATATGGAAAACAAAAACATAATCATAATCCTTGTTGCAGCCATCATCGTTCTTGCAGTCATTGCAGGGGTGATGTTCATGCAGCAGAGCCATTCAAAGGAGCCGACGAAAGTAAAGATTACAAGCGAAAAGAAGCAGACCGAAGGCGGAAAGCTCAAAATACAGCTTACTGACCTGAACAAGACCGCACTCTCCAAACAGAAGGTCAACGTCACAGTAAAAAACAAAAAGGGCAAGGTCATCATCAACAAAACCATAAAGACCAACTCCAAGGGAAATGCCAAACTTGACCTGAACCTTAAAAAGGGTGAATACAAAGTTAATGTGACTTATAGTGGGAATGAGAACTATACCGGAAACAGTACGGCACAGAAATTAACTATAAAAAAAGAAGTCAAAAAAACTTCAAAATCAGATAGTGCTTCAAGTGCCTCTTCAGGAAATTCCTATGTTGACCAGATTTTAAATGACCCTTCATGCACTGTCGTGAAAGATCCTTATTCAATATGTCCGAAACATGGGGTTCCATACTGGCAGGATAACGTTTGTGACTGGTTTATTCAGCCATAAATAAATGATTTAGGAAAATATCAGATACACATTTAAAAGCCAATCATTATACAGATAATCGTGATTCAAATGGAAGACAACAAGATAATCGTCATATTGCTTTGCATAATCATCGCAATCCTTGTCGTTATCGTTGCAATGTTTTCGCCCTTCACGGCAAAGGAGGAATCGAATCTGGCGATAGCAGACAAAAAGTTCAATGTTGGAGATTCACTGAAAGAATAATATTAAAGACAAAAATAAAATTTCATTTTCAAGTAAAGATGATGCTATAGATCAGGATATTCATTCATGCATTTACTGTAATCTCTGACATCAAAGTATATTAAAAAAAACAATTAAATTTTATGCAATGTTATAAAAAAAACTGTCTACCCAAAAAAAATATTTCAAAAATGGTGATTTGATTGATGACGATTTCCTGTAAAAAAAAGTGTTGAAAAAAAATGAGAAAAATAATCAGAAATGATTATTTTCACTTATTTTAAAAAAATGGTGACTGGCACCACAATCCAAAATTAAAATTTATTCATAATCATGCTCGTAATCCACATCCCCATAGTCATAGTTATCGGAAAATGAATAGTATTCAGGTTCCTCTTCAAATGCACGTACACTAACACATCTTTTATTAATTCTTCTATGTTCACTATACCTCATGATAACACCTCTATGAATGTAATTAACTTTTTATTTTATCCGCTATTTAAAGCGTGTCCGAGAGCATTTGCAAAGTAATCTCGGAATATATACGTTCTAAAAAATATTTATTTTAAAAAAAAATAAAGATTAAATAATATAATTATCTGATGCAACTATCAATGTAACTCTTTTTTCATCATTTGAGATTTAATGCTAATTTTTCTTAATTCGTGAATAATTCCACATTATTTCCTTAAGATATTTTACAGTGCATCCTTAAAAGGTTATATGAATATTTTTTAACCAGCACCACATCAAAATAATTTTTACCTTATATGAATATGGTTTTTTTGGCAAGCTTCCTCGAATAAGGCATCATCAGCTTTACCTCTATTCATTTTCAATATATATTCAAGATTCTCAGTGCATATGAAACATCTATAAATCTGAGAGTTCTCGATTGAAATAATGCATAAACTATTTATTTGATCAGTTGTAAATACACTTGCATATTGACCTAATGAACCCAAAATTCTCTTTGCATCAGGATATCCAAAAGTAAGATTATTCAATTCATTTAATTTATAATCTATCAATAATTGATAAAGTTTAACAGTGACTGTTTCATTAAAATTGCTTTTATTTTTTAAGAATGAATTTAAGTGATTTCCATTGAAATAATTGCTTAAATTTTTATCTTCAACAATATTATAGAATTCCTTAAATTGATTTTCAGTAAATTTATGTGAAATTGCACCCAAATCTCCAAATACTCTTCTAGCAGAAACATCTCCATCCTTTAATCCTTGAATTCTGCTATTGATAATGTCCCGATAAATTTTATCGAAATTTATATCAGGATAATTTTTTTCAGCTACCTCAACGATATTATTAAACTCTTCAGCAAAATTATAGATTTGTACATTGTTGACAATAGTATTTGATATGTTTAAAAATTGCTCCCCATCAATATAATCTGCAAATTTACTTAAATCATACATTATATCCTCGGAAACATCATCATTATCTGAATTGATATCCTTTAAAAACGTTATATTGTCATTAATGATTGTTCTGTAAAACGCATTTAAATTAATATCATCAAAGTTATCTTCAATAAAACTAAAAATATATTCGAAGTCATCACAATAATAAAAAACATCATCATTTTTAATTATTGAATCACATAATAAAATTATTTGATTTTTAGATAATTTATCAACATATCCGCTCAATTCGGAAAAAATATCCCCCATATTCCCAAATGAACGAAATCTCCATAAAATTTTATCAATAATTTCCTTATATACCTTATCAATAAATTTTTCGTCCAGTTTATCTTTATTAACATTTATAATATATTTAAAATCATCTGAATAACGATTTAACAAGGGATTTCCTATCATTATTTCACATAACTGGGTTACTTGCTCTTTATTAAACTTATTTGCATTAATTTTTAAATAGCTGAAAATTTCCTGAGCATTATGAAATTTAAAATCTTTTAAATTATCCAATTTACGATTAATAATTTTAGCATAGATTTTTAAATCTTTATTTTTTGATTCATTAGCTAAATTATTGTCAAAAACAAATAAAACTCCATCACTCTTTTTAATTTGAGTTTTTAAACCGTCAAGAGTTGAAGAATAGAACCCGAATTCAGTAATTGGATTTGAATAATGCCATTTATGCTTTTCACCATCAATGAAATCAACAAAAAGATATCCTGAATTTTCACCAAAATTACTTAAGCTTAACCAATTATTCGAAACACTTTGGGGAATATTTTCTAGCTTAATAATATCATGAATATCATTGCCTTTCTTATAATACTCTATAATAACATTCACAATTTCTTTTTTACAATATTCTATTTCTGATTTATATTTTGCAACATAGTCAATGGATTTTTCCGCCTGAAGCATTTTAATTTTTGATACGCATTGTTGTACTGTTGCCGGATCACTATGAAATCCGGCGTGTCTTTTTTCCTCTTCAAGTTCATCAATTTGAATATCTATCTTTAATTTTCTTCTAGATGAAATTTTAGGTTCCTCTTCGATTTGATTGTTTAATTCATCAATCCGGTTTAACATTTCATTAATTTTAGACATGATACCATCTAATTTAACACTATTTATTAATATATTTAAGATATTAATTAATATAATTTTTTAAAGGACCCATAATAACAACATAATCACAATCTTAATATATGAAAACAGCCAACATAATGTCATGACAACCAACAACCATCTGAAAAATTTTATAGAACCTGAACCTGAAATCAGAGAGGAACTTTCAAAGACTGCAGACGAACTTCTTGAGGCCGGACATCTTGACCGTGACAACACAATGCATTTGGCAAAGGTGCTGTTCCGACTGGGAAGGCATGACGAGTCCATAGAACAGCTTGAAAAAATCTTATCATTCATTGGCGATGATGAGAATGCACTGGCGCTCATTGCACTCAACCACTTCAGAAAGGACAATCATGAAGCTGCAATCGAATATCTAAACAGGCGCCTTGAAAGGGACCCGGACAATGAGACACTGCTTTCCTACAAGATGCTTTCATGCGAATTCCTGAATCGCTACGAGAATGCAATCCGATGCGGAGAGAGAATAGTGAAGATCAATCCCAAAAACACACAAGCCATAAGCCACCTGATAGATTGCCACTTCAAGCTTGAAGACTATGACAAATGCCTCAAATACCTCAGCCAGGCAAAAATCAAAGACCATTACAGAAAGGCGCTGATACTGTATAAGTCCGGAAGATATGAGGAATGCATCGAAGAGGCAGGAAAAGCAAAAAATGCCGAATCATATCATATTGCCGGTGAATCCTACCTCAAACTGGGAAACAGCACAAAGGCAGTCAAATACCTTTACAAGTCCTATGAAATGGACATGAATGTCGACACATTATTTGAAATCAGCGAAATCTATCTTGAAGCCTGGGACCATCAAAGGGCAATCCATTACCTGAAGGAAGTGCTGGCCCATGACGACAGGAATGCTGAAGCCTGCAGCAGGATCGCTCAGGCATGCCTTGACTCATCAAACTGGCATGATGCAATCGCCTATTCAAAAAAGGCGCTTGAGATAAGCAGGAATGTGCCGGATGCATATGCCACACTGGCCAATGCATACTTCAAATTGGAACATGATTTTGAAAAGGCAATTCAGGTTATTGATGAGGGAATATCTGAAAACCCCGAATCCTTTGAGTTATGGATGGAAAGGGGAGGATTCAGCTACCCATATGACATGACCGCATTCAAGAAATCCTATGAAAATGCAATAAACCTCCATCCAAGGGGCATATCCATATATCAGGAATACATCTATCTGCTGCTTACCCGGGAGGAATATGAAGATGCCAAGAGATACTATAACAGGATGCTTCTCTATAACCCTCTCTTTGAGGAGAGCTTCGAGGACCTCAGCTATTCGATGCTCTTTTGATTTTCCAGAAATTTTTTCAAAAACCAGATAACGAGTGGAAAGGAGTGACTTGAATGAATTGGATTGAAGAAAATGATGATTTAATCAGCCAGGAATATGTTGACCGCTACTTTGAGGATACAAGAGACCTTTCACTTGATGTCGATTCGCAAAAAAAGGCCATTGACCTTTTGAAACGCATCCACTATCTTGAATACGTTTCTGACGAATACTTCGTGGCAGAAGACATTGCCGAGTGGAAGAAAACTGCCATGACACATATCGACTCTGCAGAAACATACTTTCAAAAAGTGCTTTACGACATATTCCTGCATTGCCATTTGAATTTCAAAGACAGCCTGCACAGCCTCGAAACCAGTGTCGCCAATGACGCTGTTTCAGAGGATGTCATATTCAGCATGGTGAAATCATTCAATGAGGACATGAAAATCACCAACGAATCCTGCAAGCGTTACGGAATGCCTACATTTGATGAATATCGGTTTGAATCTTCCCTGCTTCAGGAACATTATGATGAATGGCTTAACGTTAATCAGTGAGGGAATCTGGTTTTTAATATTCATCCGGATCATATTCATCATAATCCGAGGACAGCTCCATTTCATCCAG
>Ga0256407_10011713_pt1 | contig 12075 bp, 4 predicted proteins | sample RumenRJG_04DNA_FD_193489 | JGI IMG/M metagenome (GOLD analysis project Ga0256407, IMG submission 193489) | Bovine rumen microbial communities from Lethbridge, Alberta, Canada - RJG_04 | ecosystem: Host-associated > Mammals > Digestive system > Stomach > Rumen | place: Canada: Alberta | collected... | reverse complement strand
TATTTTATTTCCATTTTCAAAATCATCTTCTTCATTTTTTTATACTTTTAATCTTGAAATTTCAATTTCTTTTTTTCAAATAAATCTTCTCTGATTTCTTTAATTTTATTATAATTAGAAGTTTATTAATAAAAACAAACAATATAAAAAATTAACATTAAAAAAAAAATAACAAAAAACATAATTCCACAAAATTATTTATCATGTATGAATTTTATATTATTTTATTCTTGGTGATTTACTCAAGAAAAAATAAAAATAAAATAAAATTTGAAAAATATAAATATGAATTATTCTTTTATTTAAATGGAATATCAAAAATAAATCAATTCAAAAAATAAAATAAAATTCTTTATTTATTTATAAAAAATAAAAGTAAAATGTGATTTAATGTTATATGGTTTATTTCAAAAATTATATTACATAAAATATGTTTTTTATACAAAAATCATTTTTTTTAGATTGATTTTTTTAATTTTCGAAAAATTAAATCAAATTCTATTAATTTTCCATCCTAAAAATAAATTCTAAAATGATTTATTAAACAATAATTTATATAATTTTTCAAAAATTATTTAGTAGAATATTTATTTAATTATTCTTAATTATTATAAATATTTAAATAAATAAATTTAATGAATAAGACAAAATTTTAATTCAAAATTTTTTTGGAACAATAAATAATTATCATGTGAATTTATAAACAAATTATAAATTATAAAAATATTCATTAGAAAAAAGGAATATTGGTATATATATATATTTATTTATTTCTTTTTATATTTATTAAATTGATTATTTGAATGATTTTTTTTTTCTTTTTGATTATTATTATAAATATAATTATTATTATTTATTGTATTTTTTAAAGAAGGAGATTTAATTCTTAATTGTTGAATTTCATAATTTATTTGATTATCATTTTTTTTTTTATTAATTATAGTTTTACTTTGTTTTTTTTGATTTTCATTTTTATGAAAATTTTTCATTGATTTAATATCATTTGAAGAAAAATATGCATTTTTAATATTACAAAAATGGCCAATTCTATTACAATTTAAAGTTGAATTTTCTTCATTTTCAATTGAATGAAAATCTAAAGTATTTGTATGAATATCACTATCAACTTTAAAATGTTTTCCTTTTTTTAAATAATCAAATCCATTTTTTGAATGTAAAATTTTATTTGATAAAAACTCCTTTTTTTTATTTTGATAATTATTATTATTATTAATAATAATATTATTTTGTTTACTTATATTATTATTAATAATAATATTATTTGAATAAATTGAATTAATACTAATATTATGTATTCTATTTTCATTTATTTGACTATTATTTCTTATTAAATTATGTGTACTACTTCTATTTGAAGCATTTTCAAAATTATTATTTATTGAAATATCCATATTATATAAATTTACTTTTTCATTTTTTAAATCTATATTATTATAATTGATTTTATCATTATAATTATTTTGTTCATTTTGAAAATTTGTTTTTTTTACATGTAAATTATTATTTTTATTTTGAATATTTTTTTCATTTAAACAATTTTGATTATTCAAATTTTTAGAATTATATTCATTTTTAAAAGTATATTTTTCACTTTGAGAACCAATTGAATTAGTTCTTTTTTTTTGATAAGGTGTATTTAAACAATTATGATTATTTTTAATATAACCATGCATTTCAGTAAATAATTTATTAGGAAAAATTTCTAAATTTTCTTCTTTTTTATTATTTGAATTATTAATAATATCATTTTCAAATGTAGAATTATTTCTTGAACAATCATTTTTATCTTTTTCTTTTTTTAATTTAAATATATTCATTTCTCCTTGATTTATTTCTGAAGATATTGTAAAACTTTTTTCTTTTTTTAAATTATTATTATATAATTGTTTATCAGATATTATATTAAAAAATTGAATATCTGTTTTTTTTTGATTTAAAATATTATTTTCTTTTTGAGAATTAGAACTTTCATTTGGTGTATGAATATTTATTTGTTTTTTATTATTTATTTGTTTATTTTTAAATAATTCTTCTTGAATTATTAAATTATTATTTTGAATTGGTTTTGTTGAAGATTTACTTCTTAAAATTTCTTTTTTTTTTCTTTTATTATATAAATTAATATCATTTGTATTTATTAAATTATCATTATTAATTTTATTATTCATTAATTTATTTCTATTTGAATTTGAATTACCAGAAATAAAAGATGGAATATTTGAAATATAAAAGTTTTCATTATTTATTTTATTATTATTATTTGTCATATTATTTAATTGATTAAAATTTCTATCATCATTTTTAATATCACTATTAATAGTATTTTTATTATCATCTTTATTAATTTGATTATCTAAATTAAAAATTAAAGGTCTTTCAATAACATTAAATGACTTAGATTGTAATTTTCTTAATTGATAATATTTTTTAATTTCACATTCTTTAATAATATCATCAGTAGGATTTTCACAAATAAAAACAATAGGAACTAATTTTTTAAAAAATGTATTAAATCTTACAATTGGAGGATTTAAAATAATTAAACAAACTGAATTTTCATTTCCAAAACCATCTAAAGATATAAAATCTTTTTTTGAAAAATAAGAATAATTCAATTCTGTTGAAGTGTTAATTGATAAAATTGGATCATGAAAATGCATATATAAACTTAATATAAATAATTCTTTTATAAAAAATTTTATTTGATTTGAATCTAAATCTTTATTTATTTCTTCTATTTCTAATTGAGAAAATAATTTTCCTTTTTGAGTTCCAATTTCTAATCTTATATTTAATAAAATTTTGTTTAATAAAATATCATCAAATTTTATTATTGTTTTAAAATAATCTTGAAAAATAAAAGTTTGAAATTTCTTAAAAAAAATTTTAATATAATCATCACTATTTTTTTCAATACCAAAACATTTTAATATTTCTTTTATTTTCTCAATTATTTTTTCTTTTGTAAAATCATAAATAATTTTAACAATAATATTAATAACTCTTACTAATAAAATATTTTTATAAAAAATATTATCAAAACTATCCATAATTGTTGATTCAAATAATTTTTTCCATCTTTCACAAAATTCTTCTGGCCAAGGATAATCAGTTGATGCATCATTTGTTAATTTTCTAAATTTTTGAAGTTCATTTTGAAGTCTTTGTATTTCTTTATTTTTTTTTGTATTTTCAATTTCTGATTTATGTAATTTTATTTCTATTTGTTCATATTTTTTTTTTATTTCTTTTAATTTTAATGAATTTGAGTTTATTTCATTTTCATTCATTAATTAAATTTTTTTTTTGAGTCAAATTATTAATTATCATTTGTTTGGTTTAATTTTTATTTTTTTTTTTATTAATTTATTTAAATTTAATTTTACTTTTAATTAATAAATTAATATTATTTTCTTTTAGTTTAATTTATTTTTTATATAATTAACTAATAAATTTGAATAATATTTATTTATGAAAAAGATTTATTATTTTATATATTAATTTTAACTATTCATTAATTCAAAATTATAATTAATAAATCAAAATAAAAATATAAGATTTTATTCATTTAAATTATATTAAATATTAATGTTGTATATAATAAATATTTATTTTTCTATTATTTAAAAAATAAATTTCAAATAGTTTGTAATTGAAAGTTTCATAAATTTATATTGAATAGAATAAATAAATTTAATATTTATGAATAAAAATACTTTTCAAACTAATATTTTAATAATATCATTCAATAAAAATATTTTTATTAATAAAAACAACAAAACATATATATATACTATAAAGAAATAATTTAAAATTAAAAAAATCAAAAAATAAACTTAAATAAAACATAATAAAAAAAATATGCAAATGAATTCATTTTACATGAATAGACTAATAAAAATAGTATCTCCAATAAATGAAGAAATATTTACAATCCAATTAGGAGGTTCTGAAGAAGAATTAAAAGAATTAATAGGAACAATATTAAATATTAATCCTCAATCAATAAAAGGAATAAAAGATTCTTTTGGAAATTATCATACAATTTCAAGTGCAATAATGAATAAAAATTTAACAATGGGATATAGTCAATTTTATTATATTGTAATTAATAATAATCAAAATAATATTACTTCTCCTCATAATAATAATAATACTATGATTTTAGAAAAAAATAATTTGAATTTTTATCAAAATTATAATTTTGGAAATAAAAGTCCAATTATTAAAAATAAAGAAGAAAGGAGTTTTAATAATTTATATGATCAAAATGAAAAAATTGCTTTTAGGTTATTTAATGAGAATTTAATTGATAAAAATAAATATGATTTATTAAAAAAAATGTTAAATGAACAAAATGATGAAATTTTAACTTTGTTTAAATTATATATTAATCATGGGAAAGATATTAAAAAATTATCAAAACAAATTTTTCCTATTTTAAATAATCCTAATTTCCCGATTAAAAGTAGTTCTAAAACAATTGATGATGCAATTAAAAATGTTAAAATTAATAATTTTAATTTTAATAGTAATAATTCAAATAAATATATGAATATTTTAAATTCAATTCAAAATACTTTTAATTATCAAAAAAATGAAATTGATTTATTAAAAAGATTATTATTATGTGATAATGGTTATATTTTAAAAACATTTGAAGATTATTCTTTAACAAATAATCAAAATTCACTTAAATCTTCTTTAGATTTATTAATTAGAAATTATAGTGAAAGGTTTCTCGAAAATACAATGAATGATAATAATTTCATTAATAATAATAAAAATATAGAAATTAATAAAAAAGAAAATACAAAAAAAACAAAATTAAAAAATTCTACCCCAAAAGAGAAAAAAATATCAAAAAAAATAGAAAAAATCGAAAAAAAAATCCTAAAATTATTTCAATCAGAAGAAACGGATTTTCAACAAGATTGTATATTATTATTTAAAGCAGACATGGAAAAATTAAACTTAACAGAAAAATTAAATTTATTTACAAAAGAATTTAAAATAAAAGAATCAATAAATTCAAATTCAAAAAACCTAATAAAACAATATTATAAAAATCAATTAAAAACAAAATATTTAAAAAATTTCACTCCAAATGAAATTTCAATATATGAAGAATTAATAAAATCAAATAATGAAAATATAATAAATTCATATAAAAATTATATAAAAAATAAAAATACAGATTTATTAATTTCAGAAATAAAAAAAATTATATTAAAAACAAAAGAAGAAAGAGAAAAATTTGAAAATAACACTTCATCAAATCTTTCAGAAGAAGAAAATGAAAATGAAGAAAATGAAAGTGAAGAATATGAAAATGAAGAAAGTGAAGAAAATGATAATATAAATGATGAAGAAAATGAAGAAAAAAAAGAAGAAGAAGAAGATGAAAGTTCATTACATTCTTCAACTTCTGAAGCAATGAATAATTCAAGTGAAAGTGAAAATGAAAATGAAAAAAAAATAAAAAATAATAATAATAATTTAAATAATTATAATAATAATAATAATAATAATTTAAATAATTATAATAATAATAATAATAATTTAAATGATTATAATAATAGAGAAAGTTTTATTATTAATAAAACTTCAAGAAAAAATTATGATGCCTCACAATTATTAAGTAATAATTATAGAATACATACTTTAAGAAAATTAAATAATGATGAAAAAAAAAATAATAATAATAATGATAATAATAATAATGTTAATAATAATAATATTAAAAATGATAATATTAATAATAAAATAAATAATAATATTCATAATCAAGAACAACAATTAACTTTAGTTTCTTTAAAAAAAGCTGAAGAAATTGCAAATGAAAATTCAAGGAGAGAACAAAATAAAAATTTATTTAATGTTCCTAATTCTGATAGGAAATTAAATGATTTTATTAAAGTTATTAATGGAATGAATATTAATGAAAATTCAAAATATCAAATTTTACAATTAATAAATAATAAAAATGAAGATATTATGAAAATATATCAAAAATATCAAAAAAATAAATTATATCTTACTAAAAAAGTTTTATTAAATCTTTTATCAAAAAATGAATTAAATAATGATTCAAATAATAATATAAATATAAATAAAAATAATAAATCAAAAAAAAATATTAATTTATCATTTGAAAATTTTTTAAAAAATTTAGAAAAAGAAAATAAATTAACAAAACAAAAATATCAATTTTTAATAAATGAATTTAATTCAGGAAATAATATGCTAAAATCATTTTGGGAAAGTTATAAATATGAAAAAGATGAAAATGAATTAAAAGAAAATATAGAAATTTTTTTAAAAAAAAATGAAAATAATATAAAACAATCAAAAAATTCTTTTATTAAAGAAATGAATGGAGGAAAAACGCCTTTATCAATTCAAACTTTTAAAAAAGATTTAGTTAATTATTTAAAAAATACAGAAAGAAAAGAAACAAAAACAAAACAAAAAAAAATAATTGATTTATTAATAAAAGAACATTTTTTAAATCCTTCATGTAAAAAATTTTTTTATGAACAAATATCAAATGAAGTTAAAGAAGTGACTGCAGCGTTTGAAGTTTTTAGTGTTACTTTAAATCATATTGATTTTAGTGAAACTTTAAATTTAATTTATGATTTAGTTATTGAAGGAAATAAAAATTATGATAATAATAAAAAAAATAAAGATGATAATAAAAAAAATAATAAAGATGAATTTTTAATTAGGTTAAATAAAGTTTTAGATAAAGGAAAATTTAATGATAATGAAAAAAAAATTATTAAAGAAGAATTTGATAAATCTAATAATCTTTTAATGAGTATTTTAGAAGTTTTTGATGAAGATGATATTGAAGATACTATTGATTCAGTTAAATCTTTTATTGCTAAAATTATTCATACAAAAGGTTTATAATATTATTTTTTTAAGATTATTTAATTAATCTTTTTTTTATTTGTATAAGAAGATATAAGTGTCATTTTTTCAATTTTAATTTTTTTTATTATGAATTTATTTTAATTAACTTTTAGTTTATTATTTTAATTCAATTATAAAAATAAAAATGTAATAAAATAAAAATTAAATATTTTATTTCATTAAAAAAAAGCAAAATCAAAAAAAAATACTTAAAAAAATATATTAAAGAAAAAATTTATAATCAAAAAAAAATTTAATAAAAATAAAATAAAAAATAAAACCAAAAAAAAATGCCAATGAAACTAACATCAAGTATAATAACAACTCCATATGAGAAAGTATTACAAATTATAAAAGAAGCAAAATCATTTATAAATATGATGAGTAAAAATCAAACAAAATTAATAAGAAATTTAGAATGGGTAATTAAAGTAATAACATCTCATTCATTATATAGATATGAATTAAAAGAAAATGAAATGATAGAAAAATATTCAAAAGAAAATCCAAATTTTAAACAATTTGTTGATTTTGTATATGAATATAATGAAGAAGTTATTGAAATGAATAAAAAAAAAAATATGATTAATACACAAAGTAGAAAAATTTCAAATGATTTATTAACAATTCCTTCTTTTAAATTAAAAAGAAATAATTTAAATTCATTTAAATCAAATACTCCAAATAGAAGAAATATAAAAAATAATTTTAATAATAAATTAAGTAATGATAATTTAATAATTAATTCATTTAAAAGAAAAGAATCAAATCCAAATTATAAAAATTACAATATTTTCAATAATTTAAATAATCAAATTATTAATTCTCCAATAAGAAAATCAACAGAAATTTTTACAGAAAAAACAAAAAAAGAAAAAAATTACTTATTCTCAAGTTTTTATTCTCAAAATTCAATAAAAGAAAAAGACAATAGACCCTTAAGTCAAAATTCAAAAATCCAAAAACCAAAATTTGAAAACTCATTTAATTACATAGAAACATGTATTCAAAATGCGAATTTTTCTCCTAAAAAAATATTAGAAAAAGATTTTAACATATTTGAATTAAAAAAAATAATAGGTCACACAAACATTCTTCCTTTAATGGGAAAAACAATATTAGAATCATTTGGTTTAGTAGATAATAGTATAATTCAAATAAATAAATTAGATAATTTCTTATTTTCAATAACAAAAGAATATTTAACAACAACATTATATCATAATTCAATGCATGGTGCAGATGTGACTCAAACAATTTGTTTATATTTTTTAAATTCAAACGCAGAAGAAATTTGTCAAACTAATGTTTTAGATTTATTAAGTATTTTAATAGCGTCATTAGGACATGATATCGGTCATCCCGGTTTAAATAATAATTTTCAAATTAATGCTTTAACTGATATGGCTTTAACTTATAATGATATATCTTGTCTTGAAAATTTTCATGTATCAAAATTATTTAAATTAATTAAAAAAGATGAAAATAATATTTTTGAAAAATTAAATATTACTGATTTTAAAACAATAAGAAAAAGAATGATAAGTGAAATTTTAGCAACTGATATGGCAAATCATGGGAAAGTTATGAGTGTTATTAAATCAAGAATACCTGATGAAATTTTAGATGGGAATAAAAATAATATTAAATTTGAATTATTAAGTAAAAATCCTAAAACTCAATTTGAAGAACAACAATCTTTATTAGATTTTTTTATTCATTCTGCTGACTTGGCTCATAATACAAAATTATTTAAAATTTCTATTCAATGGGTTGAATTATTAAGTAATGAATTTTGGTTACAAGGTGATAAAGAAAAAAATTTAAAATTACCTGTTTCTTTTCTTTGTGATAGAATTGGTTGTAATGTACCTAATTCTCAAATTGGTTTTATTAAAGGATTTATTTTACCTACTTTTGAAGTTTTAGTTACTATGTTTCCTAGTTTAAGTTATACTGTTGATAATGCTAAAATTAATATTGGAGAATGGCAAAAATTATTTGAAGAAAAAAGAATGACTGGATGGACACCAAGAGGAGAAAAAAATGATGAAAGTCAAAGTGATATTAAGAATTTTATTGATTGTGATATTAGTGATAATGATAATAATGATAATAATAATACTGATATTAATATTGGTAATAATAATAGTAATAGTAATAATATTAATGATATTAATAATAATAATGAGAAAAATTATAATTTTGATGATGAAGATACTGAAAATGGAATTTCGAAAAATGAAATTAATAGTACTATTAATAGTAATAATAATAATTTTAAAAATGTTAGTTATAGTAATTCTATTGTTAATAATAATGAAAAGAAAAGACATTTACATCATAATTCAGAAAATGGAGGAAATTTATTATTTAATGATATTAGTAATAAAATTGAAAAAAATTTAACTTTTTCTATTCCAAAGAAAAAAAATACTAAATCTATTTTAAAAAGAACACAAAATAAATTACAATATTGTAAAACAAATTCTAATATTAATACTAATAATAATTGCTATTTTGTTTCAAATAGTAATAATATTAATAATAATAATTATAATATTAATATTAATATTAATCAAAATGTTAGTCCTTTTAAATTAAATGATATTAAAAAAAGTTTAACTTCAAAATTGATTAATCCTAAAATGGAACAAATAAAAAAAAAATGATAATAAAAATATTAATTATAAATTTTAAAAAAAAATTTATTTTTTCATAGATTGGAGTATTATCTATTTATAAATAAGATTAAAGATAGTTTTAATAATAATAATTTGAAAATATTTTATTTTAAAGAAAAGAAATAACATTAATTATGAATTTTAAAAATTAATTTTTTATTAAAACATGTAATTTATTAAAATTTGAAAATTTTCATAACATATAACTTTAATTTTAATTTGTATTTAACTAAATATAATATTCAATTAAAGAAAAAAAAAATTAATTTTACATCTTTTAAAATTAAATATATTATTTAAAATTATCGAAATTTATTTATTTATAAATATAAAAATTTAATAATAATAATATTTGATAATGAATGTAATATACAATTCTTTAAAATTCCAAGATTACTTCTATATAACATTTATACACGAATTTAAAGGAGAAAAAAAAAAACATTCATATATATCAGTATTTCTTTCTTTAATAGTAAACATAATATGTTTAACATTATTAATAATAAATATAATTGACTTATTTAAAAGAAAAGAACCTGCAATTTCATATTCAAAAATAGATTTATTAAAAGGAGTAAATATAACATTAAATTCAAAAGATTTACTTTTTTCAGTATTTTTAAGAGATAAAAATCATTTTCCTTTAAATAATCCATCATTAATAACAATAAATGCAGTTTATAAAATATTACAAAAAAATAAAGATAATGGAAATTTAAATGCAAAAGAATATAATTTAGATATTGTAAATTGTACTAATTATTACAATAAATATCAAAAATTAAAAATAGATAAACAATTCAAAGAAAATGATATTAATTTACATTATTGTTTTAATCATTCAGAAAATAATATAATAATAGGAGGAAGATATTCAGATGATTTTTATGGGACTTTATCAATTAATATTTCAAAATGTGAAAATAAAAGTAATTCAAATATTATTTGTGAATCAGATGAAACAATAAATGAAAAAATTCAAGGATCTTGGTTACAAATTTTTTATTCTACTAATTCAATTGATTCTGAAAATTTTTCCTATCCTGTTAATACAGAATTAACTTCTTATTATTTAAAATTAGATTCTAGTATAAATAAACAAATTTATACTTATTTTAATTCTTTGGATTTTTCAAGTAATGATAATTTAATTTTTGATAAATTTTTTAAAAAAAAAACAATAATTAAATTAGATGAAACTAAAAATGATATTATATATCATAATGATAATAAATTTTTATCTACAATTTATATTTGTTCATCAATGAATAAAGAAAAAATACAAAGAAGATATATTAAAATACAAGAAGTTGGGGCAAGTGTTTATGGAATTTTTATGGTTCAATGTATTATTGTATATATTATTTTATATTTACCACAATTAAAAATTATGGATATTGATATTTTAAATGTTTTATTTGATTATAAACCAAAGTATTTAAATATTAAAAATAAAAATGAAGAAATGTTAAAAATGAATAAATATAATAATTCTAATTTAAATAATAATAATAATCGTCAAATTAAATTTAATCCTATTCCAATTATAAAAAAAATTATTTCTCCTCGAAATTCTAATTATAAAAGTATTAATAATAAAACAAATATTAATCATATAAATAAAAAAAGAATTAATATTTGTGATATAATTAAAATATATTTATGTTTCTTTAATCCTAAACATAAAAAAATAAGAGAAGAAATGAATTTTTTAATGAAAGAAAAAAGAAGATATACTGATTTATCAGAATCACTTAAATTTTTTCTTTCTATTGAAAAAATAAAAGAAATAATTATTAATAAAGGAATTGCTGATGAAGATAATTTTACTTTTCATAAAAAATTATTAAGATATGATAGTCATTTTCATTTAAAAAGTTATGAAGGAAAATTGACTTCTACTATATATAAAGAAACTAATATTAAAGATAAGAATTTCATGTCAGAACTTAGTTTAGATAAAAAAAATAATTTGAGTAATGAATCAGTGGTTAAAGAAAATAGTCATCATAATATTATCAATTAATATAATTAATATATTTATTTTAATATATTATGATTTTATTTTATTTTAGTTAGATATCTTTTTGAATAACTCATATATATTTAAATATAAATAGAGCTTATAAAAAATTAACTTTTTTTAAAAATTATAATCAATTTATGATTGAAATTTATTTAAGTATTTGAATAATGTAAATAAAAATACGGTTTATATTCATATTAAGAGTTTAAAATTATTAATATCTAAATAAATTAATTTAAGAATAATGAATAAAATATAAATATAAATATAAATATAAATAAATGAAATTAATGAATTATATTATAATAATTAAAAACTATATATTATAAAGAAATAAAATAATAATTAATTAATTAATATTTAAATAAAATAAAAAGAAATTTTCAAAAGAAAAAAAAAATAATGACAAAATGATTCAAA
>Ga0256407_10011711_pt1 | contig 12077 bp, 16 predicted proteins | sample RumenRJG_04DNA_FD_193489 | JGI IMG/M metagenome (GOLD analysis project Ga0256407, IMG submission 193489) | Bovine rumen microbial communities from Lethbridge, Alberta, Canada - RJG_04 | ecosystem: Host-associated > Mammals > Digestive system > Stomach > Rumen | place: Canada: Alberta... | reverse complement strand
ACCGTCTTCATTCTCGATAAATTCCTGAACATCCTCAAATTTTGCTCCGATTTTTTTAGCAAAGGCACGAAGTTCTTCAGGTGTGTAGCATGTCCTGTCTGGTTTAATTATACTGATATCAGAAGTGATATTCCGCTCTGCTCCCGGCTTCATGGCATCGGCAGGGTTCGCATCCTCCTTGAAGTCATTGTTGATCTTCTCCAGATTTCGTTGTGCCTCGCGCATGGCCGTCACGTTGCCCGTCTTCTTACCGAACTGTATCAGCCACTCGATGTTGTCCTCGTACATCGCCCGCTGGATATGGTTCTTCGCCACCGACAGACGGCCTACGAGTTGATTCACGACATAGATATCGTTGGCAATCTCCGTCTCGCGCCGTGCCGACACCACGCCCTGGTCGTTGCGCCGGATGCCGAGCGCCTGTACCATTGCCTGTGCTTCGACATTTCCCAACTCGGCATTTTTCATCAGTGTCGAATAATCCCGCGCTGCAATGTTCATCACGATGCGCCTTACGTTGGCACTTTTGTTTTGCTGCCACAGCATATAGCACTCCAAGGCCAGCCGCGCACGGAACTGTCCTGGCAGCGGAATGTTCATCTTCGCCAGGTCGACCTGTCCGTAGGTCCACCTGACTACCTTCTCAATGTAATTCGGTGAGGGTTGACTCATATATATCGCCTATTTTTAATTGTTGGTTTTGTTGTTGCAAAGATAGGGCAAGGCGGTTTTCGAAATGTGACAAATAATTAAAAATATCAAAATATCCTATTAAAATGATAGATAATAAAGATTTAAATTGTAAATTTGCACCCGAAAGGCAATAATGCCATTTCTCAGAAAAAATAATGCGAATCGCGATTATGCTAAATAGGATATAAACAATAATATAAATAATGAGAACGCAGTTACTATCACACAACAAGACGGCCTATCAGAAAGTGATGCGGGCATTCGAGACTGCCGACCGCACCTGTGTGGTGCATCCGACCGGCACGGGCAAGTCGTATCTGATTGCCGCTGTCAGCGAGAGCTTTATGAGGGTGCTGATACTCGGGCCTAACACGTTCGTGCTCGACCAGGTGCATTCTGTGCTGGCGTGGCGCGACAAGGCAAAGGACGCAGGGACGGTGGAATATATGACCTACTCTCTGCTGATGTATCGGGGAGAATCACCAACGGGCTACGACCTGATTTGCCTGGACGAGTTCCACCGTGCCGGTGCACCTGAATGGGGCGAGGCCGTGGACCGCTTGCTCGAAGCGAACCTGCAGGCGAAGGTGCTCGGTACCACCGCCACACCAATCCGTTTCCTCGACGACAACCGCGACATGGCCGACGAACTGTTTGAGGGCAATATCGCATCGTACATGACATTGAAGGACGCCTGGGACAGAAATATCCTCGCTACCCCACGCTTTGTGACTGGCTTGTTTGAGTTTGACAAGGTGGTTTCAGATATTGAGGACCGCATCAACAAGAGCCGCCGTATCGACGAGAAGGAAAAGAAGGTACGGCTGACGCGGGTGAACAACCTGCGCCTCGACTGGGAGCGTTCGCAGGGTATGCCGCAGATTATTCGCAAGCACATTGACGAAGGAGCGAAGCGTATCATCGTGTTCTGCGGTAACGTGGAGCATCTGAAGGACATGGAGCAGACGGTGCGCGAGTGGTTCCGTCGTGCGGGAAGGAAGGTGGCAGAGGTATATAATGTCCATGCCTATATGCCAGACAAGGAACTGAAGGCGGCGATGGACGGTTTCGAGGACGACGACTTCGGCGAGGGCGGCGTGAAGCTGATGCTGAGTGTGAACCTGCTGAACGAGGGTGTGCATATCCCACGTGTGAATGCGGTCATACTACTGCGCACCACGTCGTCGAAAATCATCTACCTGCAGCAGATAGGTCGATGTCTGACTGCAGCAAACACGGATAAGCCCGTCATCCTCGACATGGTGGACAACATCACGACCACCAACCTCGTGCATGACATCAAGGAGGGCTTCGACTGGTATGCCCATCAGAAGAATGTTGATGACGAAGAACGCGAGCCCAGCGAGCCCAAGGACTTTGTGGTGTATGACTACACGCTGGGCATCCGTCAGGCCATCGAGAAGCTGGTGCCGGTGGATTGGGTTCCCGTTTCATTTGAGGATCGTTTGGCCCGCGCAACGGCTTTCTGTGACAAATTCGGACGTGTGCCTGGAAAGCGTGATAACATAGAAGAAAAGAATAACTGGTATTTGTTGCGCGACAGATATGGCAATCGACAGGAGGTAAAAGACTTGGTGGCGAAATACCATGCCGAAATGACACGGGAAGAGAAAATCGAATGGCTTCAGCGGTATGTCAAGGAAAAGGGCTTTCTTCCAAGCAGAACAAAGGATTCTAATGAACAGGAATGCAAAGAATACAGAATATATGCAGGATTGCGCGATGAAAATCCGTGTGACCCAAGGGTTCTGGAATTGAAGGAAAAATATAGTATTGTCAAAAGCGACGACAGGCTGTTACAGGAATACCTCGACTTTGTTGAGAAGAACGACAGACTGCCAGAGCGGATAATGAGCAAGGTTAAGACCGATGAGTTTAACCTCGCCGACTCCGTACACAGAAGACTCAGAAATCATCCGCAAGTGGTGGCACTTTGGGAGAAATATGGCAAGAAAAAGAGAGCACTGTACAAGTCTATTGAAGAACGTATGGCAGACTTGGAGGCTTTCGCGGAGAAAGAAAACCGCCTGCCAAACAAGAAGGACGGAAAGGCCTGTGTGAACTTGAAAATCCTGCAGAAAGCCAACAGGAAGAAAGCCATACCCGAACTGGAGGAACTGATGCAAAAGTACAGTCGCAAGAAAAGCGATGAGACTGTTGCTAAGGAAGCGCAACAAGTGATAGACTTTATTGTAGCTAAGGGCAGGCGCCCTATATATACTGCCAACCATAATGAACGGCTGTTGGTGAATCTGATGAACAGTCTTCTGAAGACATATAGTGCCCATCCGAAAGTACAGGAACTTGCAGAAGTCAAGGAGGCAAACGGCAGGAAAATGAGCGACGAGGAAGTGAAGGCCAAGATAAAGGCCTTTGTTGCAAAGCATAACCGCCTGCCGCTCAAAAGTGTACCAGAAGAGGAAAGGCTACGAGAGGCATGGAGGTACAGAATGGATAGGCTGAGAGCAGAAGATCCGGAAATTCAGGCAATATATGATATTTACAAGCCGCGTCGCCAATCCTATGAGGACTTCTTTAGCGAAGTACGCAGATGGTCTGACGAGCACGGACGACTGCCAAAGAAGAGCGACGGGGACATCTATCGCCAATGGAGTCGGTTGCAATCCACATACATTAACGTTCCAGAGGTCAAGAGCTTTGCCAGCAAGTATGGTTACAACCCTGGTAAACCTTTGCTCGACATAGATGCCATCCTTGACGATATCAAAGCGTATGCGGATGAACATGGACGGATGCCGTCGAATAATACAAGCGACCGGACGGAGAAGAAACTCGCCCGTCACTGGTCTCGCTTCAAGCGGCGTTATGCCGACAATCCGAAGCTGGTAGCGCTCAAAGAGCGTTTCCCTATTCAGAACAGGAAATAATATATAGATATGAGAACCATCCTGAAGAAGCATAACAAGATAGCCTACAAAAAGGTGATGGCGGCGCTGGAGACGAGCCGTATGACCTGCGTGTGTCACCCGACTGGCACGGGTAAGTCGTACATTGCCGCAGCCGTGGCCGAGTCGTTTGATAAGGTGTTGGTATTGGCACCTGGCAAATTCGTGCTGAATCAGATACGTAGCCTGCTTGATTGGAAAGATCATGTAGAATACCGCAATTATCAATGGCTGATACTGAACGTACTCAACCTAACAAACGAGTACGATTTGATAGTGCTCGACGAGTTTCATCGTATCGGCGGTGATGAATGGGGTGCCGCAGTCAGGCTATTGGTAGAGAACCAACAAAACGCGAAGGTACTTGGGTTGACGGCCACACCTATCCGGTCGCACGATGACCGTGACATGGCCGACGAGTTATTTGGCAGGAATATCGCATCGCAGATGTCGATAGCAGAGGCATGGGCACAGAAGATCCTTCCAATACCTACATACATCACTGGTATCTTCAATTTCAATGACATTGTGAACGATGCCATTGTCCGCATCAGCAAAAGCCGCCGAATCAGCAAAGAGAAAAAGCGCGAACGTATCTATCGTCTCAGTAACACAAAACTGGACTGGGAAAAGTCGAGCGGTATGGTTCGCATCCTGCAGAAACATATCGAAAAAACAATTAAGCGCATCATTGTGTTCTGTCCGAGAATAGAACGGCTGCCATCAATGCGAGACGAAACGATAGAATGGTTTCATAAGGCTGGATTTGAGATTGCCTTTTGTGGCACAATACATAGCAATCTGACCAGACGACAGCAGCGTGACGTGATGCAGGACTTCGAGGCCAACGACGGTGACGGTGTGCGTCTAATATTCTGTGTCGATATGCTTAACGAGGGCATCCATGTCCCAGACGTCGGAGCCGTCATCATGCTGCGCACCACCGAGAGCCGTATCATCTATATGCAGCAGCTCGGGCGAGTGCTGACAACATCAAACACCAACAACCCTATCGTGCTTGACATGGTAGACAACCTCACGACCACAACTGCCGTCAAAGAGTTCTATGACGAGTATGAACGTCTGCAGCCAGAGCCAAGAGAAAGCTCGGACCCAAAACGATTTGAAATCATAGACTATACGCAGTCTGTTCGTGAACTGATTGAAAAACTGGTTCCAGAAGAGTTTAGTCATCTCGGGACAGATGACCGATTGGCTATTGTGCGTGTTTTTGAGAAGGAACACCACCGCATGCCATCCTCTCTGAAAGAACAAAACGAGTACCGACACTGGCGGTGGCTGCTCACCAACGCATACAACCACCCAGAGGTGCAGGCGTATATCAGTAAGTATGGTCTGCATCTCGGATATAGAAAGCACACCTTTGAAGAGAGCCTGAAGATGTTTACCGACTTCTACGACGAGTACGGGCGGTTGCCGAAGCGCAAGAACGGAAAGAAAGAGGGTCAAATAGAGGCTATATGGAAGAATGCTCGCAAGCATCACCTTGATCACCCAGTAGTACATGAGTACGTAGAAAAGGTGCGCCGAGACAACGAAGCCGCCGAGGATAAAAAGATAGCACAATACGCCAAGACCGTGACTGAAATATGTGAGTCGAAAACAAGCTCTCTTTCTAAAATACCAGAGTGGCGTTATCTCGAAGCCCATCATCCGGCAAACCCATTGACGATTGAACTTAGAAAGAAGTATGGCAAGTTTCGCATGCCTACATTTTCTGTGGATAAACGTATCGCCATGGTTCTGGAATATTGTAAGGAGAAGGGCTATCTACCAAAGGCAAGAGACGGAAACACTCAATACATTTGGAGACATCTTTTAAAATCTTATCCAGACCACCCGGGTGTGAAGGAGATAGTTGACAACTATTCCCCATACGACCGCATGAGCACTCAGGTCGATAATGCTTTGCGAATAGTTCGTCAGTTCACCGACGACAACGGGCGGTTGCCGAAACTTGCAGAGGGTGTACCAGGCGCGAAATGGAAATCACTAACAAAACTTCATCGCGACCATCCCGAAGTACAGGCACTGATCAAGGAATATGGCTATGCGCCTGACCAGTTTAAGAAAATCTGTGATGACGTGCGTGCCTATTATGAGGAGAATGGCTGTTTTCCTCGCTTTCGCGACGAACCAAAACTTTACGCCAGATGGAAGAGAATCCGGAAAAAACATCCAGACCGTGAAGACGTTCAGGAACTGATGGCTCTTGACGTCAAACGCCGCCGCACCATGCAAGAGGAACAGCGTATCGACAAATATGAGCGGTTCCTTGCAAAACATGGGCACCATGCACGGCGAGGTCTCAATGAAAAGGAATACAACCTATGGAGCGGCCTTTATTCATCATTGCCCAATCACCCTCGTATCATGGCAATAGTCGAGAAATACGGGCGAAGTTATATGGAATGGAAGAAACAAAATAGCAAAAATGATTATGGAACAGAAGAAACAGAATGAAGTGAGTGACAGCACCCGTGCTGTTCTCCGCGAAATCCTCGACATTTATTATGCGGATGGATTTGAAGCGATGCTTAACAAAGTGAAGGAACTAGCTGGTGTGGAGAGGTGACTATGGGCAAAACATTGAAAATCCTTTCCCGTCCACAGGGGAATGCGGAAGAATATGGGCGATGGAGTGTGAATCCATATCTCGGGTGTCGGAATGGCTGCCTGTACTGCTATTTGAAGAGCGGTCCCGGTGCGAAGACGCTCGGCGGGAATGTGGCCACGCTGAAGAAGGGCGTGGTGAATGATGAACACGCCTTCCACCTGGCAATGGCGGAGATTATCGAGCACCGCGACGAGATTATCCGCGACGGCGGGCTGTTTATGACGTTCACAAGTGATCCGTGCGCCGAGGAAACAAGAATACTGTTTGTCAGAATTGGCGCCGATAGCATCCATAAAGGAATCCCTGTCACTCTACTGACAAAGAGTACGAACTTCTGCCGCGAGTGGATTTGCTTGGTAAGAACGCCTATTCTTACTCGTTTAGGTAGAGATATAGAATCAGAATACTATTACGAACATCTCCGTAGTCTCGCCATCGGTTACACCTTGACTGGACACGATGAGTTGGAACCAAATGCTTGCTCCAATGAACAGCGTATCAAAGATATGGCTCACGTTAAGGATTTTGAAGGCGGCGAGAATGTTCATTTGTGGGCGAGCGTCGAGCCTGTCATCGACTTCCCTTCTTCGCTCGACATGATTTATCAGGCACTGAATGCGGGCTGCCAGCACTTCAAGATCGGACTACTGACGAACAACACGCGACTGGTGCGCAAGCCGTTTGAGTTTGGCGAGCATAAGTTCGATGCTTACAAAGTTAAGGACTGCCTGCACTTCATCGAGGACGTGATGCGGATAACTGACGGCAAGGCTACGGTGTACTGGAAACAATCAGTGCGAGACCTGCTGGAGACTATCTATACCCCCGCAGCCGTTGACGATCTCTTGAATTATCCGCATTCCGTCGGCAAGGACTGGAGTATGTTTAATGACAAATAAAACTATGGAAGATATGAACGAAGAACGAAAGGTGCTGATGGCCGTGGCCGCTGCCGACGTGCAGCACAATGGAGCCTTGCAGGAGGCTATCGACGGCCACCGCGAGGACATCAAGTCGGGCAAGGTGGTGATAAAGAACCGCTGATTACACGTAATCGCTTTAGCGCTTTCACAAAGCGTAGCGACTGAAAGAATTATTTTTCATCAATTAAAAACATTCAAGATTATGACACAGATTGAATTTGAGAACCAGATGAGAGAGTTGCGCACTCAGAAAGGCGCAGAGTTGACAGCCATTGCAAAGATGCAGGGCGAAGTGAAGGAAGAAATTGCGGCCATCGACCGCCAAGTGAAGGAACTGCGAGCCAAGCGCGAGAAGCTGAACCAGCAGCGCATTATGATTGCCAACCGCCGTTTCGACTTGGAGCGAGAGTGGGGCGCAAAGATCAAGAAGTTCTACGACGAGAACTACACGACGAGCCGCGAACTGGAGAACGTCAGCGAGTGGGCACTGGCCAACGAACTGCGGCACCGAGGCTACACGGGTCAGCTGATAAACCCCGAAAAGGACGAGGAGTTTATGATGAACCTCAATGGCAAACTGAATGGCTGTGAGCAAGGCAAAGCGCAAGACTGACCGATATGGAACTGCATCTGAAGATTAACGACGTGGTGGGAATGGACGACGAGAACCGTCACATACTGCGAGTGGACGAGGAAAGTCTGCGCACGGCACTCATGGAGCACCCAGGCTGGCTTACGCAGAACGTGGTCAAGGAATGGCTCTTGAAGCACAATACCCGACTGCTGAACGAAATCATCGACGACCCCACGCTGCGCAACAACATCTACATGGACGAAAAGGCCAAGCGTGAGAACAAGGCAGAGCGCCGCGAGCGTCACCGTCTGATAGAGATAGAGAAGCAGCACCGCCGCGACCAGTTCCTCGCCTCGAAGAACTACCGCAAAAGCGTGGACTATATTCACAATGTATTAGGTTGGAACGATGGAGAATAAACCAATCAATCTGCACGAGGAAGCGCAGGCCATCCATTGGGTACGGCTGGCAGCCGAGTCACTGACAAGTGGCGATCGCGACAATGGCGGGGTCACGCACTTCATCTGCAACGACCTAAAAATGCCGAAGCGGTTGTCACAGGAAAAGCAGACGTTCCTTATGCTCGAACTCATCAGCAGGGAGCCTCGCCCGTTCGTCGAATACCTCGAAAGCGGCTGCACCAACCTGCGCCGTGTCGAGGTCGTAGGCGACGGCACGAAGAAATCACCCTTCAAGGCGCAATGGAGAGACGATTATTACAGGGACTGAAAGGTCAAGGGGTCTGACCCCGTGACCAAATAGTAACATATAACTATATATAAAAGGTATAAGACTATGGCGAATAAATTTCTAGGTAACGGACTGAGCCGCACGGCGATGGTGTTTAAGATTGCGACGCTGGCAGGACATAAGCTGACGGTTCCAGAACTGAACCGCATCAAGGATATCAACCCCCGCGCCCTGGAGCGTGTCTATGACTCCGTATTGGAGGGGGTAAGTAAAGGCGACGCGCTGTTTGCGCTCAGACTGGTATTGAAGTAATATGAAATAATATAAAGCGATATGACAAGAGAAGAAAAAATAGAGTTGTTTAAAACACAATGTAGACGTTTGGAATATAGTGCTGAAATGTTAGTAAGCGACAAGTATGATATTGAACCAGTAATTAAAATGAGTAACTATGGCAACAATTGACTACAAAGAGAAGTATGAGAAAGCAGTACAGGCTGCAATGCTGGCAAAGCAGGACACAGAGTCTGCTGTAACTATTGGAATCCTTGAAGAAATATTCCCCGAACTCAGAGAGAGTGAGGATGAGAGAATAAGGAAAGAGTTAATTGCTTTTATTAAAAAACAGGAGGGACAAACTCTGCCTAATAATGGAGAAACCTGGATAGCCTGGATCGAAAAGCAAGGTGAGCAAAAGCCTGCTGAACCAATACTTTCAAAAGAAGTTGATAGTCAAATTTGGCAAATTGCAAATAATGCTGGTATAACTTATGACCAAAGTATTTCTCTTTTAATGGCCACTAAGAAAGCCTATGACAAAGGCAAGGAAGATGCTATTAAAGAGCAGAAGCACTGGAAGCCGAGTGTTGAGCAGATGAAGGCACTTAATAAAGCAATGTATCATGTGGATGATAGTGTTGCTACTCAGATTGCAATGTTAATAGGTGAACTAAGTAAATTATAAAGTTATGAAAGCAAACGGAGCACTAGAGTATGCGACGAAATCTACGAACTCGACCAGATTAGCGAGGAGTGGGCAAAGGAACATAAGGAGGACTGAACGATGCGGTAAGCGATATGGAGATACGCGAGAAGATACAGCAGAAGTGTGAGCGGATTGCAGCAAACATTGCCGACCACGGGTGCTCGGAAGGTACGGAGATAGCTACCCAGATGGAAATGCTCTGGCTGGCGCTACAGATGACACTGCGCGGCGTGCTGTTCTCATACAGTGCCGACGAAAGCACGTACCAAAATGGTGACGAGAGCTATTACTACTATTGGGCTATCTCGGCCAGCGAGGAGCGTGACAAAGTGGATGGGTTTCTTAGATGTTATGCCGTGCTGTCAGCCAACGAACTGAAGAAACTATACATCCTCGTCGCTGATGACAGCCGTCAGTACGACAATGTAAAGCTGGTGCGACGGCAGGTGATGCGCCGCGACCGTCAGCGCCGTCAGCGCGAGAAGAAAGAGCGTCTTGAGTGGGAACAGCGCGAGAAGGAAGAGCGTCTTGAGCGGGAACAGCGCGAGGAAGAAAAACGTGAAGCCGCCATGCAGGAAGCCTACGACCACCGCGATGACTTGACATGGCTCGTCAGCCGTATCGAGTCGCTTGGCTGGGAGGTGACGCTGAAAAAGAAAACCACGGATTAAATAAATAAAAGGAATTATGGCAGAAAAGAAACTAATAGAGTTTAAGGTTCTAAAGAAGAACCAGTACGGGCACAGATGGATATTGGAGCCCAAGGAGCGCATCAAGTTCCGCGAGAAATGCAAGTTCAACAAGTTGGGTACGCTGTGCGAGAAGGGTTACTATTGCTACACATGCAACCCTCACACAAGAGTGATTGACGGCCAACTGATAGGCTGCACACCAGACGTGTCATGTCCGCGACTGAGAACGTGGGATAAGAAGCACGGACTGGAGAGACCTTTCACGATGGTCGAAAACAAATACCCAGACATGAAGCCGACCTCGTTCACGTGGCAGCCTGCCACGGAGAGTCCTGGAAAGCGACGCGTGCTGATGGCGTTTACGAGAAAAGACCTGAAAGAAGGTCAGTACGTGTTTGAATCCGTGCGGTTCTTATCCGCCGACGTGCGGCCAGCCGAGTGTGAATTTCACGACAGCGAGGGGCGCAAGCAGTTGCCCGTGGCATGGGCATACTACGACGAGATTGTCAAGGGCATCGAACCTTGGATGATCAGCCGCGCCGAGAGTGCTGCATGGGCTTGGTGGCCCGACAAGGAAGAAGACAAACAAGGAGGACTGACGGATGAAAGTCAAGATAGAGGGAATGTATAACATCATAGGGAGAGGATGGATATTGTCTGTCACTGACAAACGCCTCTCCAGATGCAAGGTGCCTTGCGGGTCCACCGTCACGGCGTGCGACAAGGTGTTCACCATCATAGGCGTGGAGCGTTCTTCGTATGGCGAGGGTTGGTTTAGTCCTTCGATAGGAATCAGACTCAGACCGAACGATCAGGTGAAGGAGTGCTTCCACGAGGGTCAGGAGATTGAAATTGAAACAAATGACATATAAATTATGACAGGACAAGAGTTTATCACGGGCGTATGGTTTGCCATCGACCACCTTGTGCGCTACGAGGATCAGCCGTCGATGGCCGTTGAGATTGCCGACGCTGCTGGCATCAGCCGCAAGCAGGCTTGCCAACTGTGGAAGGACAGCGACATGGAGGGCTGCGACAACGAGAACCGCATGACGTGGTTCTTGGAAAATGAGAAATTTGTGAAGGAGGACTGACGGATGAGATATTTGTTTTCATTTCTGATAACCATCATAATACTCATTGTATCATTCGTTGCGTATGCTTTCGTCTGCTGGTTATTTGACAACAAGCCGACATTCACTAACTTTACGTTTGTTTTGATAGTGAACCTGATGTGGCAATTTTATCACGAAGGAATGAAAGATAAATAATATGGAAAGAAAGACATTAAGCATTAAGCGCATGGCATTGGCCCACGGATGGAACTGCCAGGAGGAGTCGAGGGCTGCTTGCGCCGTTGAGTATGAGCATGGCGCGAATGCCGTCTTGGATGTGATTAAAGGAGCCTGCATGAACGGTGTGTCCGTGGAAGACAAGTACGACAATGTGCTGAAAGCCATCTATGACCTTGAAGGTGTAGAGCACGGCGACAGGATTATCCAGCGTTCCGTGTGGGATAAGTATGCCATCGTAATCCTCGTGCTCATCTTTGGCTGTGGCGTGTTGACGGGTATGTTTATTTAAAGGTATAAGTTATGACTGAGACGAGAGTATCAATGTCGCCGGAGGAGTTCGACAGGCTCCGCGAGTGCGAGAGGGAATGTAAGGAACTGCAGAAGCGGATTGCCGAGGTCGAGACGGCGCGTGGGCACTACGTACACAAGGAGGTCAGGATCCTTCCCCTGCAGATGTCCGCTGCCGAGGAACTGGAGTTCGCGAACAAGATTCAGTTTGAGATTATGTCCGACGAGGAGGTGCTGGCCGAGGCCCGTCTGGAGTTGGAACGCACGAAGGTGGCTATGGCCGCGCTGGTCTCTGCCTTCAAGCGTCGCGGCGAGGTCATCAAGGAACTGGAAGGCCGTTCGCTATGGCAGCGCATTATCAACAAGCGTTCC
>Ga0256407_10011710_pt1 | contig 12077 bp, 6 predicted proteins | sample RumenRJG_04DNA_FD_193489 | JGI IMG/M metagenome (GOLD analysis project Ga0256407, IMG submission 193489) | Bovine rumen microbial communities from Lethbridge, Alberta, Canada - RJG_04 | ecosystem: Host-associated > Mammals > Digestive system > Stomach > Rumen | place: Canada: Alberta | collected... | reverse complement strand
TACAGGTTCTGTATATAGCAAAGCTGAGTTAGAGGCATTGAAGAACGTACTCCTGAAATACCCCAACATAATTGTTGTAGCCGACGAGATTTACGAGCACATCAACTACGTAGGCGAGCACGCATCTATGGCTCAGTTCCCCGACATTAAGGAGCGAGTAGTGCTCATCAATGGTGTCAGCAAGGCTTACGCCATGACTGGTTGGCGTATCGGATTCATCGCTGCTCCCGATTGGATTGTCAAGGGTTGTAACAAGTTGCAGGGTCAGTACACCAGCGGACCCTGTTCAGTCAGTCAGAAAGCAGCCGAGGCAGCTTTCGCCGGTCCTCAGCAATGTGTAGAGGATATGCGTCTGGCCTTCGAGCGTCGCAAGAACCTGATTGTTAAATTAGCAAAGGAGATTCCCGGTCTCGAAGTGAACGATCCTCAGGGTGCCTTCTATCTGTTCCCCAAGTGTAACAGTTTCTTCGGCAAGAAGGATGGCGACCGCGTTATCAACAACAGCACAGACCTCGCCATGTATCTCCTTGAGGTTGGTCATGTAGCCACCGTAGGCGGTGATGCCTTTGGCAGCCCCGAGTGCTTCCGCATGAGCTATGCCACTAGCGACGAAAATATCGTTGAAGCCATGAAGCGCATCAAGGAAACCCTTGCCCGTCTGAAGTAAGTTCTATTTACATTAATAAATAAGAGGGTGTGTCAAAATAGGCACATCCTCTTTTTTTTATGATATCAACCTTCATCCCCCTTAAACTCTTTGACGTTAAGGATTGCTCACAAAGCTCTTCTACACATTCCTGCTTCTACCCATTTTCGCTCTAAGCTCCTCCTAGCCTCCTCCTAAGCTCCTCCTAAGCTGCTTGTACACTATGGCTAGAGTATGCCTAGAAGCTTGCTACACTATGGGTAGAGCGACCCAATATTGGTTTTACGTGCTGAAAAAGTCACTTCATATCCTTCTTTTAAGCAGACACAAATATTTTTTTGCAAGATACACTATGATAAGTAAAAAAATAAAGTATCTTTGTGACCAAAACGTAATATTTTCTAATCATGCGCTACTTAAATACATTCATTCTTACGGTGCTGATTGCCCTTACATCCTGCTCACAAGGTGGAAAGAAGTATAAGATAGGTGTGTCGCAATGTTCGGAGGATATCTGGCGCAACTGGCAAAATGCAGAGATGCGCATGGAGGCAAATTTCCATGAGAATATGACACTCGCCTTTGCTACGGCACGCGATGACAGCCAACTCCAAAGTCAGCAGATAGACAGCCTTGTTGCAAGTGGCATAGACTTGCTCATAGTGGCTCCGAACCAATTGAGCAGTGTCTCACCTGCCATTGACCGTGCATATGATAGCGGTGTACTGGTTATCGTGTTTGAGCGCAAGACGGATTCCAGAAAATATACTGCCTTCGTGAGTGCCGACAACTACGAAATGGGACGCCAGATGGGCGAATACATTGCCATGCGCCTTAATGGACAAGGACGGCTGATGGAAATTCTCGGACTAAAAGGGTCTTCGCCAGCTGATGAGCGTCACCGTGGCTTCCGAGATGCTATTGCACACTATCCCGCTATTGAAGTAGTGGCGATGCTGCAGGGCGACTGGACGGAAGAGACGGCCTACAATGAGGTGAAGAGGTATGCAGAAAATAATGATGTGGAATTACTTGACTGTGTGTTCGGACACAACGACCGCACAGCGATGGGTGCAAGGAAAGCGTTGCTGGAAAAGGTGAAAAGTGCCAGTGACCTACCTCTCTTTTGTGGCATAGACGGTCTGCCAGGCAAGGAAGGAGGTATCTGTCAGGTGCGTGACTCGCTTTTAACGGCTTCCTATATATATCCCACACGCGGAGACTTGCTGCTACAAGTGGCATTAGATATCCTTGAGGGGCGCCCATACGAGAAAGAAATTATGCTCACTTCGGCTCTTGTCACCCGCGAGAACGCTAATGTTCTGCTCCTTGAAAGCGATGAGGTGATGCGACGTGCACATCAACTGGAATTCCTTCAAGAGAAGGCCAGCAGCTACCTACAGCAACTCAACGTACAGCACATAGTCATGCTCCTTGCCGGCATAGTCATCTTCCTGCTTCTGCTGGCTATTCTACTTTTTTATCTCTACCATCGAAACAAGGTCAACATGCAACGTGAACGCGTGGTGCAGAATTTATGGAACTTAGAGTTACCTGCAAAAAATATTGAAAATACAAAGAGAGTAGAATCTACAGAAGGTGACAGTACGTTAGGGCCTAACTCCACAGATTCCTCTGATTCAGCCGTGGAAGAGTCTATCGGCCCATCTCCATTTATTACTCGTTTCAAGGAAGTCGTGGAGAAACGAATGGATGACAGCGAGTTGAGTGTTGAGGACATTGCCGCTGACATGAACCTCAGTCGCGTACAGCTCTATCGCAAGGTCAAGATGCTCTCCGGCTCCTCACCCGTGGAACTCTTGCGCACGGCCCGCCTCAATCGCGGTTACCAGCTACTGCTCACTACGGACAAGACGGTCTCTGAGGTTGCTTATGCCGTCGGTTTCTCTGCGCCAGCTTATTTCACCAAGTGCTTTAAGGAAGTTTACGGGATGCTGCCCGGAGAAGTCAAGAAGTAAACAGTAAAACGTGGAATAATATGCTGCTGCACAAACAGCAGTTATGGAAAATATCGTTCATTTCATAGCAAAAATGTTACATTGCAACATATTTTGCATGGGATGAACGATATTTTATCTATGCCTTTATATATTGCCGCGAACTTTGTGCCAGCAAAGAGCAAAAAACATCATTCACTAACAACAACAAAAACAATGAAAAAACTTAAACGAATGTTGATGAGCCTCGCGCTCATTCTTGCTGGCACAGCACTTTGGGCACAGCAAGTGGACATCAGCGGTACCGTGCTTGACGACCTCGGCGAAAGTTTGCCCGGTGTTACAGTGAAGGAGAAAGGCAATGCCAACAACGGTGCCATTACCGACATGGACGGTAACTTCAAGATTAAAGTAGCCAATGGTGCCACACTGGTCATTTCCTACATGGGTTTCGAAACTCAAGAGGTTCTTGCCAAAGAAGGCATGATTGTAAAAATGAGTGAAAAAGCCTCGGACCTGAACGAGCTCGTGGTTACAGGTTATCAGGTGCAGCGAAAAGCCGATTTGACCGGTGCCGTTTCCGTGGTCAGCGTAGATGAGCTGGCCAAGCAGAATGAGAATAACCCCATCAAGGCTATGCAGGGCCGTGTACCTGGTATGAACATCTCTGCCGACGGATCCCCCTCGGGAGCAGCAACCGTCCGCATCCGCGGTATCGGAACACTGAACAATAATGATCCTCTCTACATCATTGACGGCGTTCCCACGAAGGCCGGCATGCACGAGTTGAACGGAAATGATATTGAGAGCATTCAGGTGCTCAAGGATGCCGCCTCAGCCTCTATATACGGTAGCCGTGCTGCCAACGGTGTCATCATCATCACTACTAAGAAAGGTAAGGAAGGCAAGGTAAAGATTGACTTTGATGCCAGTATAGCCATCCAGACCTATGCACACAAGATGAACGTACTCAATGCCAAAGAGTTCGGTCAGGTAATGTGGCAGGGCTACGTAAACGACGGCCTAGATCCCAACCAGAACGGTCTGGGCTATCGTTACGACTGGGCTTACAACGAACAGGGCATACCCGTGCTGAACAACATCAAGATGAACAAGTACCTGGACGCAGCAGGCACTACTCCCGCAGCTGATACCGACTGGTTCAGCCAAACCACACGCACCGGCATCATCCAGAAGTACGACGTGTCACTGAGCAACGGTTCAGAACGCGGTATGGCATACTTCTCACTCGGATATTACAAGAACAAGGGTCTCATCAAGCAGTCTGACTTTGACCGCTTCTCAGCCCGAATAAACTCTGACTATAAGCTGTTCAAACTGAAGGACCGTGACATCATCACTGTAGGTGAGCATTTTACATTGAACCGCACCAGCGAAGTGCAGGCTCCCGGCGGTTTCCTGGAGAACGTTTTACAGTTCAACCCCTCGCTACCCGTCTATACCACCAGTGGAGAATATGCCGGTCCGGTAGGTGGCTATCCCGACCGTGAAAACCCATTGGCACGTCTGAACCGCAACAGCGACAACCGCTACACCTACTGGCGTATGTTCGGCGACGCCTTCATCAACATAAACCCCATCAAGAATCTGAATATACGCTCTACCTTCGGCATCGACTACGCCCAGAAGCAGCAGCGCATCTTCCAATACCCCATTACCGAAGGCACAGTAGCCAACTCCACCAACAGCGTGGAAGCCAAGCAGGAACATTGGACTAAATGGATGTGGAACGCCGTAGCAAGCTACAATCTCGAGATTGGCAAGCATCGTGCCGATGCTCTCATCGGTATGGAGCTGAACCGCGAGGATGACATCAACTTCAGTGGTAAGAAGTATGACTACTTCGTGCTGACTCCTGACTATATGTGGCCCAATGCCGGTGTAGGTGAAGCAGAAGCATACGGATCGGGAGAGGGCTATACCCTTGTATCCTTCTTTGCAAAGGCTAATTACACATACGACAACCGTTACTTAGCCAGCCTGACAGTACGTCATGACGGCAGTTCACGCTTCGGTCGCAACAACCGCTATGGTACATTCCCTTCTGTCAGCGTCGGTTGGCGCATCAGTCAGGAGAAGTTCATGGAGAAAGCCACCTGGCTTAACGACCTGAAGCTACGTGTATCATGGGGTCAGACCGGTAACCAGGAGATTTCTAATATCGCCCGCTATACACTCTACGAGAGCAATTACGGTGAAGCAGGCTTCGGTGGCCAGAGCTACGGCACCAGCTATGACATTGCTGGTACCAACGGTGGTCAGACCCTACCATCCGGTTTCAAGCGCAACCAACTCGGCAACGACAACCTGAAGTGGGAGACCACTACCCAAACTAACGTCGGCTTTGACTTCGGACTCTTCCGCAATGCCCTCTACGGCTCTTTCGAGTGGTATGACAAGCGCACGAAGGACATCCTTGTGTATATGCCCGGCATCGGCGTAATGGGTGAAGGCAGCAGCCAGTGGATTAACGCAGGCGAGATGAAGAACCAGGGTATTGAATTCAACGTCGGATACCGCGGTCACTGGGGCAAACTGAAATATGATTTCTCAGGCAACATCGGAACCTATCGGAACGAAGTGACCAAACTGCCCGAGACAATTGCAGCCAAAGGCACCTTCGGCGGTAACGGTGTAGAGAGCGTTGTGGGTCATCCCATGGGCGCACAGGTGGGTTATGTCTATGACGGTATCTTCAAGAGTCAGGACGAGATAGACAACCACGCCGTACAGAACGGTGCCGGACTGGGACGCATCCGCTGGAAGGACCTTAACGGAGACAACATAATTAATGAAAAAGACCAGAAGTGGATATACTCTCCCGTACCCGACTTCACATGGGGTCTGAATATCTACCTACAGTACAAGGACTGGGACTTCACCATGTTCTGGCAAGGTGTACAGGGCGTAGATGTCATCAGCGACCTGAAGAGAGAAACCGACCTCTGGAGCGGTCTGAACATCTCCAATCTGAACAAGGGAGATCGTTTGCTGAATGCCTGGAGCCCCACCAATAACAACTCCAACATTCCTGCCGTCAGCACAATGGACAACAACAACGAGAAGCGTGTAAGCAGCTACTTCGTGGAGAACGGCTCGTTTGCCAAGCTCCGCACCATACAATTGGGCTACAACCTGCCCGCCAAGTTAATAGAGCGTATGCACATGCAGCGTCTGCGTCTATACGTTTCTGCCCAGAACCTCTTTACCATTAAGGGAAAGAGCTTCACTGGTGTCGATCCTGAAAATGCCAACTTCGGCTATCCAATCCCGCTGAACGTCACCTTCGGCTTAAACGTTTCCCTATAAGACAGGCAAGTTATAAACCATTAAATTCAGACAGAATATGAAAAAGAATATAACAAGATATGTGTTTTACATATTGTCCGCTCTCCCCGTGGGAGGCGTTGTAGGAGGAATGTTCTGCAGCTGCTCCGACTTCCTCAACGAACATACCCCTCAGGGAACGCTCAGCGACGAACAGGTAAAGAGCCCTACTAATGCAGAAAACATGGTAGTTTCTGCCTATGCCATCTTCACCTCGGCAGAAGACATCAACTCATCATTCTCCATGTGGAACTTTGATGTCCGCAGCGACGATGCCTACAAAGGTGGTAGCGGTACCAGCGATGGTGACGTATTCCATCAGCTGGAAATTCAGCAGGGTGTACTGACCTCCAACTGGAACATCAATGACATGTGGGTTCGCCTCTACAATAGCATCAGCCGTGTAAACAGCGCTATCGCACTACTGAACGAGAGCAACTACGACCTGAAGCAACAGCGTCTGGCCGAGATGAAGTTCCTCCGCGCATACGCCCACTTCCTGCTCAAACGTCTCTACAAGAACATCCCGTTCGTTGTCAATGAGAATCTTACCTACGAACAGTACAATTCCCTTTCTAACCGTACATACAGTAACGACCAGGGCTGGCAGCTTATCATTGATGACCTCATGGAGGCATACAATGTCCTACCCGAGACCCAGGCCGACAAGGGGCGTCCCACCAAGGCCGCTGCTGCAGCTTTCCTTGCCAAAGTCTATCTCTACAAAGCCTATCACCAGGATGACGAGAAGAGCAACAGGGTGACCGGCATCAATGAGGAAGACCTGAAGAAAGTTATAGAGTTCACAACTCCCGGTCTCTATACCAACTACGCCCTGGAAGAAGACATGCACAACAACTTCCGTCCCGAAGAACAGTATGAGAACGGTTCCGAGAGCATCTGGGCTATCCAGTACTCACGCAATGACGGCAGCACATACGGCAACCTCAACTGGAGCTACGGCCTTATCCCGCCCAACATCCCCGGTGCCACCGACGGCGGTTGCGACTTCTACAAGCCCTCACAGAATCTGGTTAACGCCTACCGCACAGGAGCTGACGGTCTGCCACTGCTGGACACATTCAACCAGAAAGACTATGACAAGGCAGCCGACAATGCAGACCCGCGTCTGTTCCTCACTGTCGGCTTACCCGGACTGCCCTATATGTTCAACAAAAACTACATGATGGAGGAGAGCAGTATCTGGAGCCGCTCCAATGGCCTGTACGGTTACTACGTTACACTAAAACAAAACGTTGACCCAGCACTCATCGGCCAGTACCTTATCAAGGGCAGCTACTGGGCATCCAGTATGAACCGTATTGTGTTCCGCTACGCCGACGTACTGCTCATGCGTGCCGAGGCATTTGCACAGCTAAACAAGACAGACGAAGCCATCAACCTAGTGAACCAGATACGTACACGTGCTGCCAAAAGTACACAAATGATTGCCAGCTACCCCACCCTGTACGGAGTGAAGTTTTACGTCACCAACTACAAGGGCAGCTACCCGAAAGACGAAGCGGTACGCATCGTGAAGATGGAACGTCGTCTAGAACTGGGTATGGAGAGCGAACGCTTCTTCGACCTCGTGCGCTGGGGTAATGCAGCCACCACACTCAATAAATACTATGCCGAGGAAATTTCACACTGCGCCATCTATACTACTGCACACTTTACCGCCGACAAGGACGAATATCTGCCCATCCCCTACGAGCAGGTTTCCGCATCCAACGGCAACTACACGCAGAACATCGGTAACTGGTAAACAAAAGAAAAAACAAACGGAAGACTATTATGAAAAGGAATATAATCAACATCATCTGTGCGCTCTGCATGATATGCGGGCTCACAGCTTGTAAAGACAATACGAGCGACCTCAATCTTAGCGGCGACTGTATGATAGAGGCCATTGCCCTAGATGGCTATCAGGGTGTCATCGACCTTGCCACACGCACAATTACTGTCCGCTTGCCCGAGGTTTATGAGACATCAGCCATGAAGATTACCACCCTGAGCATCAGTCAAGGGGCTGTATGCAACATAGTACCAGGCCAGACCATCAATATGGATGCCGCCAAGATGATACGTGTACAGAACGGCGATGTCATTTTGGACTGGACCATCAGAGTGCTCCATGACGAAGCACGCATCCGCGCCTTCATTCTCAACGACATCTATCAGGGCTCAATCAACCAGGATACCAAGACCATCACCGTCTATGTCCCTGCAACCGTAGATATCAAGAATCTCATCCCCACTATTACCTATAGTGAGAATGCCACTATCACACCCTCTTCCGGAACGGTACAGGACTTCACCTCACCTGTTACCTATACCGTAAGAAACAACTCGGCAGAGAGCACCTATACCGTCACCGTCATAGCCATTGACAAGCCCAAGGCACTCTTCATCGGTTCAGCCTCTACAATGAACGAACTCGATCCCGAGGCCAAGGAAGCCTGCCTGTGGATGCTCGGCAACATAGAGGGTTCACTCTACGCATCCTTCTCCGACCTACGTGCCGGAACACTCAACCTCACCGAGTGTAAAGTCATCTGGTGGCACTGGCATGTAGATGGCGGTGTGGACGGCCACGATGTCTTTGCTGCCAAAGCCACCGATGCCCTTGATACCAAGAACGAGCTCCGCACCTTCTATGAGAACGGCGGCTCCCTCTTCCTTACACGCTATGCTACCAACCTGCCTTCGTTTATCGGTGTAACCGGTGATGATGAGTGGACAACCCCAAACAACTGCTGGGGTCAGAACGAGGATGCCGCAGAGCTGTGCAACGGTCCCTGGAGTTTCCGCATCTATGATGACAAGAGCGACCACGCCCTGTGGCAGAACCTGATTGCCGGCGACAATGCACAGGAAGTATATTGCACCGATGCCGGCTATCATATCACCAACTCCACCGCACAGTACCACATCGGTACCGACTGGGGCGGCTATAACGACCACAGCGCGTGGGAGGCACGCACCGGCGGTAAGATTCTGGGCATAGGCGGCGACGGTGCCGTTGTAGCATGGGAATACCCTGCCAAAGACGGTAAGGGAGGCATCGTCTGCATCGGTTCCGGCTGCTATGACTGGTATTCATATACCTTAGAGGCTGGCTACGTAGAGAACTTCCACAAGAACATATCCATTATCACCCAAAATGCGTTTAACTATTTAAAGAAATAACAAGCTATGGAAAAGATGATAAATAACCTTATTGCCTGCTGCATGTGCTGCGGTTTAACCGCAGCCATGACAAGCTGTTCTACAGATAGCTACGCTCCCGACCCTGACCATAACTGGGCGGTAACTACCGAGTACTTCACTCCCACCGATGATGCAGGCTTCAATACCTATTACAAGCCCGCGATAGGCCGATTGGGCGACCCCATGCCTTTCTATGACCAGAAGGCCGGTGAGTTCAAAATCCTGTATCTGCAGGAATACGACAACAACGGAGCTTGCTACCACCCCTTCTGGGGCGTCTCCACCAAGGACGGAGCCACCTATCAGTCACTTGGTGAAATCATCCCCACCGGTTCCAGCACTGCCCAGCAGGATGCTTCCCTCGGTACAGGCTGTGCCGTCTATAATGAAGAAGACGGTCTCTATTACATATATTACACCGGCTACAACGTACTGCTGCCCAACCGTGAGGTAGTGATGCGCGCCACCTCGCCAGACTTCAAGACATGGACTAAGGACAACTGCTGGGTTCTGAAGGGTGCTGATTACGGCTATTCCGCTACCGACTTCCGTGACCCGCAAGTATTCAAGGCTGATGACGGACTATGGCACATGGTCATCTCTTCAAAGCTAAAGTTTGCCGAGTTCCAGTCAGAAGACCTCCTGAACTGGGAACACGTCGCCTCCTTCCCTATGATCTGGGACCGTATGCTGGAGTGTCCGGACATCTTCAAGATGGGCTCTTGGTGGTATCTTGTCTATAGCGAAGCCTATCGTGCCCCTTGGAGCCGCAAGGTAAAGTACATGATGGCCCCCAGCTTTGATGCGTTGAAAGCCTGCTTCAACGACCCCGGTGCCAACTGGCCGAAGGATGGCAAAGAAGGCGTGCTTGACAGCCGCGCATTCTATGCAGCCAAGACAGCCAGCAACAACACAGACCGCTACATCTGGGGCTGGTGTCCCTATCGTATAGGCTCCTCTGTTGACGAACGAAACATCAATGTCGGTGCTGACAATGAGCCAGCATGGGCTGGAGCGATGGTATGCCACAAGGTTATCCAGCATGCTGATGGTACACTCTCACTCGGCGCAGTACCTGCAATGGCCGCCAAATATAGCAAGGAGCAGCCTGTAGTCGTAATGGATCAGAACGGTTATGACGGAGACAAACTCTCCGGTGATAGCGCATACGTACTCTTCAGCCGTCTGGGTACATGCAACCACATCACATTCAAGGTGACCACCTCCAATAACTGGGACAAGTTCGGCATATCCTTCGTTCGCAGTACAACCCCCCAGTACTATTATACCATGGTAGTCAATCCCGAAGGAGAGAACATCCGCAAGGTGAACTTCGAACAGGAAGGCTATACCCTCCAGCAGTTATGGGACGAGGAAACCAAGCAGTCTAAGCTGGTGAAGGTGTATGGTAAGGGCTTCATTGAGGGCATCGACGGTTACACCTTCCAGCGCCCGGAGAACAACGAGTACAACATTGACATCTACACGGACAACAGCGTTATAGTCATGTACATCAATGATGTCTGCGCCTATACGCAGCGCATCTACGGAATACAAAAGAACTGCTGGAGCATTAACAACTATGGAGGCAACATCACCGTCAGCGATGTCAAGGTCAGTCAGCAATAAAGGCTTGTGCGATATTTATGAATTTTCGTTCAATGTAGCAGAATTATGTTACATTGAACGATTTCTCCTATCCTATGTAACATATCTTATTGTCTATTGGGCCTGTTTGCTATAATTTTGCATCCAGAAAATTTTAAGTGTCTAACCCTTTAAACAACAACATGATGAAGAAAGTATTTTTACTCCTTTGCCTTTTGGCAACAACCACCATCGCAATGGCTACTGATTTGTGGGAAGGTACGCACGCAGTAGATTGGTCTAATACGCTGACGATCGAGGCTGCTAAGTTCGCAGAAGCTCAGGTAGGACAGAAAATCGTCGTTGAATTCACCAACGCCACGGGAGAAGTTATCGAACTGCACAGCAACGGTGGTATGCTGCCTGGAACACGCTACGCACACGTCCTCTATGCCGACCAGCACGAAATGGAAGTATTCATCACCCCAGGCATGCTTACCTGTATGAAGGAGCACGGAATGGAGATTTGCGGCAAAGGATTCACCGCCACTAAGGTGTGGTATGGAGACGGCAAGGACAATGTCGACGGGAACACAGTCTGGACAGGATTCTTCTGGATGGACGAGTGGAGTACATTGGAGGTGGCTAAGACCTCGTTCAATGACATCAACTGGAGCGACTACAAGGCTATTCGCTTCTATTCTGAAGCTAACCGCACGGATTATGTCATCAATGTGCTCACCAAATGGGGTGATGGTGGCAAGTTGGGCGATCAAACTACCATGACCATGACCAACGAGTATGCTGAGCTCAACATTGAAGGCATTGACATGGCTACGAGACTTGACACCGACAGACTCATGATTCAGTGCAACAAGGAAGGCGGCAACCCCTTCAACTTCACAGCCATCGTGCTTGTCAAGAAAGATGCGAGTACGGGTATTGATGATGTAAGAGGTCAGAAGGAAGATGTTAGAGGTGACTTCTACAACCTCGCTGGTCAGCGTGTGGTTAATCCCAGCAAGGGTCTGTATATTGTCAATGGCAGGAAAGTGATAGTCAAATAAATACCTTTAGCATCGGATTTTTTTTGAAACTATAAACTCAGCTGAAGATGAAAAAAACAATTTGGATGTTCATGGCCATGATGATGGCGCTGGCAACAGAGGCCCAACAGCCCCCCATGGTCTTAGGCGACAATCACGCTATGCTGAAGTTGCAGCAGGAGAAGCGTTACATCCTGCTGCCAGTACAGGAGAAGGAGGATATAGCCGCCATTGCTGTATTGGACGGTCATAACAACATGGTGCAACGATTGAATGTAA
>Ga0256407_10011709_pt1 | contig 12077 bp, 8 predicted proteins | sample RumenRJG_04DNA_FD_193489 | JGI IMG/M metagenome (GOLD analysis project Ga0256407, IMG submission 193489) | Bovine rumen microbial communities from Lethbridge, Alberta, Canada - RJG_04 | ecosystem: Host-associated > Mammals > Digestive system > Stomach > Rumen | place: Canada: Alberta | collected... | reverse complement strand
TGACTATTTGGCATGAATTATTTTTGGCCGCTTTCGAGACGAACCATATATCCTCAAAAAATGTATTCACCTTTGATTCTTTCTGTTTATAAGCACTTTTACTTTTTGAAAACTTGGAAACTGGTGTTTATTTTAAATATTTATTGTATACTGGATTTTGATTTATCAGTTTTTCTATATTCCTCAAAGAATTTATAGCATCATCAGTTCTTACTGAAGCATAATACAAGTCTGCTAATGTTTCAAGATTGTCATAGTACAGGTACTGATTTTTTCCCCATATTTTTTCCTATTATGTCAACAACACTTTTTTGCATAACAACAGCTTGTTCATGTCGGTTGGTCTTTGAATATATTCTCGCAAGAAGTCGCATTGGAGCGGTTGTATCTGCATCGTATTTTCCGTTAATCCTTTCAAAAATTTCTAGAGATTGTTGTGAATAGTACTCTGCCTGTTAGTAATCACCTGAAAAATAGTAATTTGTTTCTTTTGCATAATAAAGGTTTGTTTTTGTGAGTTGTATTCTCTTTCTAAATTTCGTGCGTAGGAATAATAAGGGCTTCTTTTTTCGATATTCCCGTTTGAAACACACTTTTTGAAACAGTTCTCGCTTTTTTCCAAAGAATTATACGCTTTTTGTATATTCTCTGTATTTTTGTCTATACGGTCAAAAACAATGTGGAAAATATGAGCTTTATGTTTGTAAAAATATGCCAGATCATAAGAATCGGGATATATTTCCTCAAGAATATCAATGGCTTTCTGATTATATTCAAGTGCCTTTTCCCATTTTAATATTCTGTTGAAACAATCTCTATACTTCCAATACCACCATGCAAGTGCAAGCTGATCTTTATTCCCTATTATTTTTAGTTGCTTTTTAAATTATTTTCCAAAGCAAAAGACTTATAACATTTTTCCAGTTCATCTGAAATCTTATCGGAGTTATATGCAATAACAGCATCATAATATTTGTCAAGAAACTTACAGCCTCTTTTTGTAACCATGTTTTCATTAAGTGATATACTGTCATCAATTCCAAGTTCCGATATTTCATATCCTTCGTCACTAAGTAAATCAAGACGTTCCAGGCTGTTAAAAACCGATCTGAATTTTTCAACAACTTCATGTTCGTCCATTCCTGCATCAATATGCCATGATGCTTTGTCATAAATTTTCATTTATTCAGTCTCTCCTTTCAATTCTTGTCTGAACATTATTTTTGATCAGATTACCATCCTTATCTCTGATATAAATTCCGCCTGAATTTTTTACCCTTTGTTCCTGTTCCATTTGTCTGGTTTTATCTACATTCGGCCCTGTAACCTCTATCGAATCAACAACCTTTCCGTCCTTTACAACTACAAAATCAATACGTCTTGCCTTGCCTGTTTCAGGATCTTTTACTATATTTCCGTTTTTATCACGCAGATATGCTTCGCTTATGATGGAATATCCCTGTTCGTGCGGATATTTTTTTTCAAGGTCTTTGCGGACTTCCTGTTCTCTGTTGCATCCGTCAAGCTTATTTTTTACTATCTGAGAAAGTTCCCTGACAATAACGTTTTTTTCTCCGGATACTATTTTTCGGTTCATTTTTTCATCTGACAGTTTTTCTGATGATTCCTGTGTTTTTTTTCCGAGTTCGGAATTGGCAAAAACCTCTTTGCCTGTTTCTTTTATTTCAGAAAACATTTAATCAGTTCCTCCTCTTTAAAATATCATTAAACCAGCTGCTGTATATTCTGAGTTTTATTTCCGACTCATCACTGCTTGTACTCATATCTCTCATGAAGCACTGTAACAGAGTTAACAAAGTATCATCTGATACAAGCGGTACAATCTGTTTGGTTATTTCTTTCAGCATTTTTGTCAATTCATCGTTATCTGACGCTTTCAGAACACAATTTTCCACTCTGGATCTCATACCAAGGATATCGGTTATCTTTTTTGAAAGCTGTACGAAACATTCATCCTGCCAGATATGAAGTTTGCCTGCAGACTGATACTCCGAAATTTGTCCAAGAAGAAACTCTTCATTTCTTCTTGACAATGAAAGCTTATGGATATTTTTTTCCAATAAGTACACATCAAAATTCAAATTCTCATTAACACGTCCGTTCAGCAGTAAATTAACTGCCTGTGTAACAATGGGCAAATCATTCCCGAGAGGTTCTTTTGTTGTTATATCAATAAATGAATATGGTCTTTCTGAAATTCCGCACCTGTTTATCTGTACAAGTACAGGCTCTACCCAGTCATTCTGATAGATAACCGCAGTACCGCATTTCAGCTTTGAAAGTTCGTCTGTCTGTTCATCTGTCAGACCTGCCGAACCGCCGACAAGTTCCCTGTCATTTTTATCAGGCAGTCTCAGTATGATTTTTGTATTTGTATTCCGTATAACAGACATATCAAGTGCTGACGGAGACTGGTCGGCTATAATAAAGCCCTCACCATATGTTCTCATTTCAGCTATTGAGTTTGACAGAAGTTCAACAGACTTTCCGAGAATATTTGAGCTTTCGGAAATCTGTTCGGTCGATACTCTTTTAAGTAGATTATGTGCTTCTTCAAGTACTGTAATATGCTTCAAAGGCTGATTGCTCATACCTGTACTTATTCTGTGTTCGTTCAGCTTCATAACAAGAATGCCCATAATAAGAGATTTTGTTTCAACAGAACCTATCCTGCTAAGATCGGCGATGACATTTTTATCAAACAGATCACTGTCCGGAATATCCTCACTGCAGAAAATCATACCGTTCAGACCGTTGGTAAGTGAACGTACTCTTGTAAGCAGTGCACCTGCATAATCTCCCTTACTGTCAGAAGAATATTTTGACTCTCCGATAACCTCGGATATCTTTTCCAAAATATCCGAAAAATTAGGATATATTTCTCCTTTTGGATTTTCGGAAGCAGTCAGATCCCAGCCGCATTCAATATATGCTCTTTCTGCCGCATCTTTCAGTATGGCAGGCATGGCGGCATACATCGGCCAGCATACATTGAATATTTCTACCAGTCTGTCAAGATGCTCCAATACATGAATATCGGAAGGAAATCTGAAAGGATTGAGTTTAAGGAGAGCTGTTTTTTTAGGATTAGTTCCATATACCTTCACATCCGGAAAATTTCCGAAAACGTTTTTATATTCACCCTTTGCCGGTTCTATAACAAGAAACGGTATATTATACATCATACGCATCTGATTCAGCATTTCATATACAGTATTGCTTTTGCCGGAACCCGTCGAACCCGTGACAAAAGTATGCATTGTAAGGGATTCACAGTTCAGCTGAATATCTGTGCCGGTGGTTTTGCCCATACTGTAAACATTGCCGATAATGAATTTTCTGCCGTTATCAGTACCTGTATAGCTTACAATTTCTTTTCCGAAATCTGCATGTTCTATCACAGGAAAACCGCATACAGATTTTCTCGGAAGTCCCATCATAATAGCCATTTCGTTACTGCTGACAAGAGATGCGGCAGTAACAGGGACATTCCGTATCTGTGAATTATACATAAACACAGGATGAATAAAATTAGTAATATATTCGTGCAGGACAGGAAGTGCCGATCTTCTGCTCCTGTTCCATAAATTGATAGCCGAGGTTTCTATTCCCGAATTTTCACCTTTCATCAAAGCTTTATATGTACCTGCAGCCATTTCTGCTGTTTCCTGAGTATCTGACAGAAAATATGCCGCACACTCCCACATACCGACATTCTCACACTCATCTATTCTTTTAAGCTGCAGATCTATCTTTTCAAGAGTGTTGATAAGTGTCTTGTTTTTCATAGTAAGCTGTGTGTTGTCGCTGACAGTATTTGTTGTACCTTTAGTCTGCGTTGTGGTGCTGCTTTCACTGCTGCCTGTGCCATAAGTTTCACCCTTTGAATATGACAGGCTTTCTGATGAACCTGTAGTATGTGATCTGCCTATGCTCTGGGTTTTTGGGGTATAAGCATTAAGTCCCACCTGTCCTACACTTATTGCAGCTGCGGCAGCTATACTAAGACCTCCGGTCAGCGGTGCAGTCAGTATGCTTGCAATACCCAGTGCTGCACTTCCTATACTTTTCATTACAGCACCCTTATTATCCTGCTGGGCTACAGTCTCACTGGTAGCTGTACTTGTATTTGTGCTGTGACCTTTTTGTCGGGAACTGTTTTCCGAATAGGAGATACTTTTTGTTTTACCCTTGGATAAAGCATCAGAAATACTGACAGCAGTATTTTTCCCGTAGGAGATCTGCATTGATGCAAACGGTGACAGCTGAGTATATATCATTTCATATGCATTTCTTTTTTCTTCAAGCAGGTTTCCCGAAACACTTTGTGCAAGAATAACGGCAGTATATTTCTGTCCCTGCATGGCTGTCGCAAATTTTTCAAGCCCCTGAATGAATTTTTCATTGTCTTTATAATCCTTGTCTTTATTCTGGGCAATACATGACACGGATGCGATACTTTTAAAGGGTATGTCTGATAATACTTTTTCAGCCTCTTCGTCCAGATAATCAAGTGTCTTAACACCTGGGAAATGACCTGTAAGAGCGTTTTTCAGTGTATCACGGAGAGATTTTGTAGAATGCTTGTCATCGAGAGAACGTACACCCATATAAAAATCTGTTTTTTCACCATTGCTATCTGCAATGATAAACACCCCGCAGTTAAGATTCTGTACTGCACTGAAAACAGATGAAAACTTATAAGTCGAATATTCTTTTTTCTGATAAACCATTTCAGTTACCCTGAAAAGCCTGATCTTGCTTATGTTTTTCATTTCAGGCGGCAGAGGTACTATTTCAAGTTCGGAAAGGCTGCGAAGATAATTTTTTCGGACAATATCATCTACAAGCAGACTTGCCTGAGAAAGTTTGTTTTTAAGAGAATCAATATCAGGTGTAATAGTGGAAGGTGATCCGGCATCAGTACTGATGATATTGTCAGTCATATTATCTTCCTCCCATTGTAGCCGCAAAAGTAGCAGCAGCACATATAACTGCTCCTACTGCCGCACCCGTTATAAGATTACCTCCTGCAACCGTTGATATAACTCCTCCTGCCACAGCTCCGACAGTTGCTGCGACTGACACTTTTACTATACGGATATTTCCTTTTTCCTGATCTCTGCGTTTCTGTTCTTCATAGTCCCATTTTCCGCCAGATCTCTTTGTTTCATCAGAGGAAGGACCTGTTTTTTTAGTTGGTCTCAGATAACTTACTACATCTTTCAGATGTTTTATTCTCTCCCGTGAGAAATTGCTTATCACCTGAACCATAAGTGTATTCATATATTCGTCATTCCACAAATTTTTGTCTGTTTCAAATTTCCTGCCGTCATGATTTTGATAAAGATCCTTCATTGATGAAGCTGCTTTTTCCATTTCTTCAAACTGTCTGAAAGACGGATCTACCAAAAGACTGTCTTTCATCATAATACGTACTCTCAGCAGATTTCCGTTTTTTACTGCTTCGTAAAAAGCTTCTGTAAGTGACATATTTATTCCTCCCGTTATATCTCCAGTATTTTATCGACTTTTGCTTTTGTTTCCTCAAGCCATCTGAGCTTACTTTCAGATTCCTTGATACGTTTCTGTATATTCTTTTCATCTGAAGCAATATTTTCAAGTTCCTTCATTTTGCTCATGATAAGATCATCAAGTTTTTTAAATTCCTTTGTAAAAATAGCTGCAATTTTCTTTGACTGCTGTTCGGCATATTTCTTTGCATTTTCACCGTCAGACCATATATTCTCCTGTATCGGAGACAAAAATTCCTGTGCAAGCTGGTCTGCCGGAACATACCGTACAGTTTTATATTTTGTTCTCCAATAGCCTTTTTCCTGAAACCATGTCCATGGCTTGTACCATTTTTTATTGGTATTTTCTATCCATTCTTCACCGTCTTCAACTTCTTTTTCCTTAATGAACCTTTTGAGTGAAAACTCTCCTGCGGAAATCACACTTCCTCCTATCATTTTTAACGGATCTATTTTTATTGAATCCATGTTTGTGTCTATTTCTTCTGTAAGGGATACAAGTTTTTTCTTATAATCATTAAGCAGTAAATTTCCGGTGACAATCAGCTTTTCCTGAAGCATATTGTCAAGTTCGCCTTCAAATTCGGGCTCAAGCCTTTTTGCAAACTTTTCAAGGCTTTCCATTTCATATTTTACTTCATCAAGTCCAAGTTCTTCACCCCTGTAAGAATCTATTTTCTTGGTTACTCTCTGCTGAAATTTCCCGATTATATCCTCTATGATTACAACAGAAGAGGCATTTACACTTTTTACGGAGCTGTCAACCGCACTGTTGAATTTTTTGGCTGACTGTGCATCCTTCATTTTTTGCTTAATGAAATTTATCTGTATGAGTATCTTTTCTCTTTCCTCTTTATTGCTTTCCAGCTCATGTTTGGTTCTCTCAAAGCAGTCAACCTCATCAAGCTTATGACTGAAAGTATCAACGATATTTTTTATTTTAGCTGTTTTTGCATACTTCTGAACATACTGACGTATAGCAGCTTCAACAGAAGGAATACCTGTATGTATTATTGCCTGCATATTTTCGTCTGCACCCGACAGATCATTACTGATTTTGTCTTTTATACTTGCAGGAAGACTCGCATAATTTTCAAGATGCAGAGATTGTCTGTGGTTCATTTTGCTGATTTTCGGCAGTATCTCATCTTCTATCGTTTCCTCATCTGTTTCGGTTTTATTGAGCATCATTCTTATCAGTAAAGCAGGAAGTGCAGCTACAGGGAACAGATTGGGCTTTTCTATCCCGTGATTTCTCAAATAGCTTCGTACCCTCTGAAGTGTATCTTCTGTAGGCCCGTCTTCTTTTTTTCTGTCATCCATTTTATTTATGACAAAAATAAACCTGTCTTTTGACTGTTTTCCGCCTACAGACATACTTCTGGATACCATCTCAAGCAGTGCATTATCATCATTGGAGCCAAATGTTCCCTCCATGATATAAAGAACCAGTGATTTTGAGGATTTATTCAGAAATCCGTTTTGTATGCGTCTGTGTTCGGGGTCACGGGAGTTATTCGGACCGGGAGTATCTATAAGTACAAGTGAAACATCGTCCGCCGTAAGAAACGGTATGTCTCCCGATACCCTGATCGTAGAAACATTCGGATCAGCATTAAGACGTGTCATTGTATCCAGTGAAAGATCGGGATGAACTTCTATCAGCTCATTTGATTTATTATAGACTTCCGCTTCCCAATGGTCAGAATCATTATCTTTGATTCTTGTAATAATTGCTGTACACGCTTCCTGCTTTGAAGGCATCAGTTTCTGACTCAGAAGTGCATTTATAAGTGTGGATTTTCCTGCACTCATCGTAGCAACTACACAGACTTCAAAATCACTGCTTCTTGCATTTTCAAATGCACTTATTATCTCATCGCTTTTCAGTTCTTCAAAAGGGCCGTGCTGTATCTCATCAAAAACCTTGTCAATAAGGCTTTCTTTATCTTTTGTTTCCGTTGCGGGTATCCTCTCAAGCTGATATCTGAAATTACTGTTTTTTTCTGCAGTTTCCTTCATAATATATTCAAGGTCCTCATAATCTGCAAGAAGACCTTGAAAAGTCACACTGAAAGCTGTGTCATTATATTCTTCCATCAGCATTTCAGGTAATTCCTCTACCCATTCCTGCAAACGTGAACCGGCTGCAGATCTGTCTCTTATGATACTGTTTTCTGCCAATCCCTTACCGTCAACAGTTATAGTAGTCTGCAACTTATAGGGATTATATTTTATAAATACTTTCTTCATTTTGTACCTCCGAATAATATTTTTTCAAGACCGTAGAACCCGCATTTCTGAAGCAGACGCTGTTCGGGTTCTTCATCCTCCGTAAAAGGAGGGTCACTATAATAAGCTGTCAGATCATAATAAGGTCTGTTGAATTTTCTTTTCATTACGTCATAGTCTTCGGCATCGTCATCACTTAAAGTTATTCCGCTTTTCTTTATTTTGGCAAGAAGTGCAGCATAAGCAGATACCGGACAAACAGCAGCTTCTTTGAATCCGAGTTCCGAAAGCTCACACTTCAGATTTTCTATACTCTTTTTAATATCATCCTCACTGCTCCGGCAATTGTCTATTTTGTTAAGTACAAAAATAATTTTTTCAATTGGAACATTATCTGCAAGCCATTTCAGATGTCTGATTTCTTCGTCTGTTCCTAACCTGTTAATATCCAATACATATATCAATTTATCATATTTTTCATTTTTTATGGTTCGTCTTGTAATGGCAATATGTTCTCTGCTGATGGAATTATTTACACCGGGCGTATCAATGAAACAAACCCTTACTTTTTCATCGCATAAAAGCTGCCAATTCAGAGAAATAAAACTCGGATAATCAAAACCGATATTTTTCAGTTTCTTTTCATCAGTATAAAGCTCAATATGATCTGTAATAATATTAGCTGTTCCGTCATCAAACGGTTTGTTGTATATGTACCCTATGTTGGCAGTACATGCCTCCTGAGATGTACGGGTAATCTGCTTTCCTATAAGAGCATTTATAAGCGTAGACTTTCCAGAACTCATATTAGCCGTTACAATATAATTTTTCTGCACTTTCCTCAGAAAATCCCTGTTTATACAATATTGTTCAAATAACTTCACAGGACAACCAAAAGCAGGATCTATACTTGTATCTTTCAAAAGTGAATCTTTAAAATCAACCAGCTTTTCATATTTTTTCTTATTCAGATGATGACATATCATTTCATATGCCATTATAATCTTCCGTTCATCAAGCAGCAAAAAGGCAATATCGAGCAAAAGCATAAAGCGATATTTTCTTCTCCATGGTCTGAATCCGCTTTTTTCAAGTACAGCAAAAATATCATCTTCAAGACTTTTTTGAACAGGGATTTTTTTACAACAGTTAAAAAAATTTTTTTCATATACTTTCAGTCGCTGTTCAAGTATTTTATCATTCGGTGATATCTGCAATACAAATGCACTCAGAACCCTGAAATAAGGTATTCTGATTTTTGGTTTCACTTTCAACATAGGATGAATACTTATATCCATAGCTGAAACAAAGCAATTCATATCTGACATATTTAAATACTCCCTCGTAATAATCTGATTATATTTTACATTTATTTTTCATATTTTTCAATATATTTGAATATTTTTATATCTATAATAAAAAAAGACCAACAACAGACTATCAGCCTTTCTTTAATTCGTCAGCACGATTTTTCTGACAATAGTGCAGCTGATATTTTGCCGGTATCTCAAGTTCTCCTGTGATGAAAAGTTCGATCTCCCAGTAACCTTTTGCAAAATAAGCCCTCATTTTCCAATCATAAACACAGGGTTCTTTTGAATATTTATCAATCAGGTCACCATGACTTGTAATAAACCTGCCAAAATCCGCTTTTTTATCTTCATCAACAAAGCAATGACAGCCGCATTCCGGAAGTATCTTTTTTGAAAGCATATCCAGAACAGCATTTTCTATCGTATATCTGGGATATACAGACAAAAACGGCGTTTGTATCACATATTTCCAAGTGATGATCTTTTTACCGGACTTTGATGTTTTTTCTCTCCACTCGACCGCATCTATAAAGAAATATCCGCTCAGCTTTTTTGATACTCCCCTGTCAGCACATGAAGCATTTTTCTGCTGCATAACAAGTCTTTTATATTCAGTATCATTGGCTATCCTGTCCTCTAAATCTTCGATAACAGCCGAAAGTCTGTCGTTTGTTTCAGCCAGTTTTGCATCAGCCTGTCTCTGCTGATCATTCAAATTTTTCTCATAAGCAAGCTTCTGTATGTAATTTTCATATTTCAATGAGTCTATTTTCTGAATAAGCTGTATATATTCGTCCTTTGAGAGTTCTATTTTATAGCATTCCGGATCATTATAGTCATCAATTTTCAAGTCAATTCCAAGTTTATTGCGTCTGTAAGCCTGCACCTCAAAGCCCCCTTGCGGCAAGCTGTCGCTCCCTATTTCGCGTTGATAGTTCCCTCTGACCTAAAGTTATCTTCCGCGGTTCATACTTCTTTCTGAAACTCAAAGTCCTCTTATGTAGTTATCCGCCACTACAGCTATCCTGTTATGACCAAGAGCTTTACTGCATTTTTTCATAGCAGACTTGTCAAGTTTTTTACCCTTTTCATCCTTGCGGCAGGTATATACATCACTCTGATACAGCTTTCCTGTACCGTTATTTATCTTGTCATAGGGTATATCTTCAATTTTTCTCGCATACATACGATACATTTCTGTTGCATAATCTGCACGGTAGCTGTGAATATCCGCATTACTGCTGACATACCGCCACACCTTTTCACCATCCGGAGTTCCTTTCATACGGTCAATGATTTTATGCTTGTCCTTCCCTATAACCGGAGCGAATCTGTATCTTCCGCCTTTATCTTTTCTGTGATGAATAAAAAAATCCTGTTCCGGAAAAACTGACAGTGCATCAGCCAGTGTGTTCATATGAGCCCTTTCTTTGTCCGACAAAGTTTCATGCTGTTTCAGAAGTTCAAGTTCACACTCCATCTGCCCTCTCGTCCAGAGGTCACGGCCTTCAAGCTTTTCAAGTACATTTCTTCTGATACCTGTTCCACGGCAAAAACGTATAAGTTCATCATTATTCGTTTCACTGAAATGACTGTCACGTTCAGCATCTCCCCTGCTTCGCTTTATATCCTGTCTTTTTCTCTTAGGCGGCTGGAATCTGTCGTCATCCGCTTTATCAATGCCGTAAAGTTTATTCAGTGCTGCCGCCTCTGTCTGAATCGTCCATGCCGACAGATGTTTACCGTTTTTATCCGTCTGTTCTGAACGGTATTCCAGCCACTCATTCACATATTTTCTGGCGGCTTTAAGCGTAGTACAGTCAGGATGTGACTGCTGTACCCACTTGATAAAATATTTCGTATGCTTCCAATATGTCCTGTAGGTATTGAAGCTGAATATCTTTTCTTTCGTATCCTCATTTTCAACAGCTTGCTTTTTGCTTTCTCCAAATGAAAGCATAGCATTAAAAACAGCATAAGTCTGCTGATGAAGGTCTTTGTAGTATGACTTATTTTTTCTTCCCATAGATATCTCCTGTAAGGTCTTACCGGTTAAAACAAATGTCGCTTCATAGTCTGCATACAGCACGGACAATCAGCTAAAATAACACTTTTTAATGTCTTATGTGTGACAGAAAACGGCAGTAACTGCCGGACACTTTTTTACTTCTTATGTGTGAAGGTTCTGCCGATTTCGCCTGACCAGCAACCAGACCTGCATTCTCTGCTCAGCCGCAGAATATGAAATCAACTGATATAATCAGCCTCATTCACAAGACTTCTTTTTATACATTCGTCCTAAACGGCAAATGTCAAGCCCGAAAACCTGCAGGAGATTTTCTTTAAAACAAGTATCCAAAAATACATCTGAATTATATGATAAAACGGGATATCTGTCAATATGATATGCTAATATATCTATGTATAACGGTTTACCCGTTCATAAGGATAATACAAGTTTTTTTCTCTTTTGCTATGACCTTTAATGATAACAGTCCGTTTTTTCAGAGCTTATACGCTGTATTTTCTGTTGAGCAGATAAGAATTTTAGCTGTATTTTTTGTGTTTGGTGGTAGATACAAAAAAGAATCCTTAAAGCCTATGATCTGACACTTTCCTATAAACTGATAACAGATAGCTCAAAGATCACCAGATGAGCATCAACGGAAAGCGGACGGAAATTACCGAAGATGATATTTTTGCTTGTGCCGCCGTTATGGATATTACCCGTTCTAAATGCAGGTCAATGATCGAAAGAGTAAGATCAGCCGTGTCAGACTTCCCACAATTTACAGCGCAGGCACATCTCACCGATACGGCTACTACAAATTTACAAAAGCTAATTTCTATACACCAGTTTCCAAGTTTCAGAGAAAAATAAGAGGTTAGTGATGAGAGCAAGTAAAAGAAAGAGCATTTTTTGAAGAGATGTGCCCATGCTCGAAAGCCGCAAAAAATAATTCCTGCCAGATAGTCA
>Ga0256407_10011708_pt1 | contig 12077 bp, 9 predicted proteins | sample RumenRJG_04DNA_FD_193489 | JGI IMG/M metagenome (GOLD analysis project Ga0256407, IMG submission 193489) | Bovine rumen microbial communities from Lethbridge, Alberta, Canada - RJG_04 | ecosystem: Host-associated > Mammals > Digestive system > Stomach > Rumen | place: Canada: Alberta | collected... | reverse complement strand
TCGCGGCAATACTCGGATTCATGCTCATATCCTCTAAAATTTCATGGAAATACATCATTGCCGCTCCTTTTGTAATTGCAGGAGTAGTTGCAGTTATGTGGTTCAATTTCCTGAGTTCATTCCACAAACAGCGTATCCTCATTCTCTTCCACCCCGGTACAGACCCCGAAAATATCGAGTATCAGCAGGACCTCGGTCTCGCCGCAATAAAGTCAGGCGGTGTTTTCGGTAAGGGACTCTTCTCCGGCAGGAAAGAGTATATTTACGTCCCTGAGCTTCACAACGACTTCATTTTCGCTCACGTCGGACAAGTTTTCGGATTTGTCGGTTCTATCGGCATCATTATCGTACTCGCGTACATCGTACTCAAAATTTTCGCCGACAGCCGTATTACCCGCGACCGCCTTGGCAGATTCATCTGCATGGGAGCATTCGGACTCTTCTTCACCCACTGTATAATGAATATCGGCATGGTACTGAAAGTTGCCCCTGTTATCGGTATACCGCTCCCCTTCCTGAGCGGCGGCGGTACAGCTATGCTGAGTATGTACGCGGTCATCGGTCTCGTCATCAGTACCTACAGCCACCGCGCTGTTACGTATAACGTTTTCTACGATGAAGACGAGGAGTGACCTTATGAAAAAAAGACTTATAATCGCCGGAGCAATTACGCTCAGCGGCGGAATACTCGGTTTTATCGCAGTGTTGGCTCACTTATTATCCTCCGTCAGTCAGCCTGCTGATTCAATTGGCATAATCGGCGGAGCCGACAAGCCGACAGCCATATTCCTGATGTCACGCCTCGGTTTCAGCAGTTTGCTTATCATTCTGCCATTCCTGATACTCATTACAGCCGGAATATCTCTGCTGATTTCCGCACTCATATTTCATCTTAAACAAAGAAAGCCTGAGAAGTGATTCTCAGGCTTTTATTTTTAAAAACTTCCAACCAAAAGATTGTGCAGTTTTACACTTGACATTCATAGTCACCTAATGTATAATATACATAAACAAACATATATACATATACACATACATAAATACACAAGGAGGTGACCTCTATGCCAGCAGGAAAAATGTGCCCTGAATGCGGATTATACACCTTTATCACAACCCCAACAGGAAGACAGTGCTCTAAATGTGGATATAAAATGGTAGTGAATCCGGGTCCCGGAAAAGGAAAAAAATGCGCTAACTGCGACAAATGGACTGTTTTTGACGGAAAATGCAGAAATTGCGGAGCTGTTTATATTTCAGCCGCTAAATAAGCCGCTAAAACAAAAAGCCTGAGGTTATTCCTCAGGCTTTTTTCAGTTTAATAACTTCCAATTCTTTATATCTCTTGCATTGTCTGTAACTTCAAACAGATAGCTATTCGTCCTCATGTAAAGATGTATGTAACGAGGTTTATGCATATCATTTTCAATTATATCATTATATGACTCCCCGAATTTAGCATGATCCAAACCAGCATATTCCAGAATACTTGCCGTGAAATAATAGTTTGAAAGTTCAGATTTATCGTCATACTCAAGTGGTCCTCTTGAACCAGCTTTTTTCACAAGAAGAGCAGTCATATAAGGTTCATCAATTTTACCTTCTTTTTTCATCCATCTGCCTGCCCCGTGATCTCCAAGTATCAATATCGTGGAATCATCATAAACTCCAGCGGCTTTCATTTTTTCAATATAATTAAATATTATCTGAAAGTCTCCGCGTGCCGTATCAATAATGTCTTCACCCTTACTCTGACTATAAATACGGCTGATCTCAGGCGATGCATTATGGGTGCCACTAAAATGTATAAAGGAAAACACCGGTGAAGGATTATCACTATCAAGCTCATTATCCATCAAGTATTTATTAAACTTTACATCAGAAGCAGGATTTACATACGGATCCATTCTTTCAGGAATTTTATCCGCATTCAATAATACCATATTTCCCTGAAAGTCTGATGAAAGTTTTTCAAAGAAGAATGACTTCATCATATATGGACTTAGTTTTACCGCTGACAATATCGTCATTGAAGGCATCACACCATCAAATTCACCGTTTTCATTATGGCGGTAATAGTTAACATCAAACGAACAGTCTGCATCTATACATATATTATCACACAGTCCTTCGACCTGTTCAAACGTTTCAAAAGTTGCAGCGTTATCAAGATAAAGGTTAACATTAAATCCATTACGTTTAAGTATCTGTGGAACACTTTCTCCCCCCCATGCCTTATCAGCATACTCAAGGGCTGGTTCACCATCATACTCCAGACCAGTAAGCATCTGTATTACCATAGGGAATGTTCCGGGATAGCATGAGATATTATTCCGATAGTAAGTAAATCCATCAAGTTCAGTTTCAAGATCAGGATAGCGCTCTATCGCTTCATCCATGTAAACTCCGTCAAGTGCATCAGTAAGAAAGACTATGACATTTTTTTCTTTTGACAACGACAATGCATTTTCATATGAAAAATAACTGGTATACTGATTGTCATCAACACTCTTAACTCCGTTTTTTACTGCAAGTGATACGTTGCCCGCAATCTGCATAGCAATAACTACGCATGAAGCAATGCCAGCCAATCTGATGTTAAAGAATCTTTTCAGGTCTTTTTTCTTTTGATCAACGAAAAAATAAACTATCAGCGGAATAAACATTATAATGTAAAAAATCACAAAATTTAGTGTATCGAGTACATCATCCCGTTTGAATCCACTTGCGCTGCCCATTAACTGTTCAACTCTGCCATTCATGAAGAACATCTGCACATAAAATGCCAATTCCAATCCAGCAGCGAGACAGACCATAGTATTAAAAAGCTTCTTATTTATTATAAGTCCGAGCATAAATATAAGCATAAAAACAGCAAAAGCTGCAAGTGATATGCCCATCATAGGCAGAAGCATTGTAAAAAATCCTACCTGAAAATCACGTTGACTTGAGAGATAGATATCTGCCGGAGAAAACAAGAACACCGTCAAAGCCAAAGCTGCACTGATTCCCAGTGCACTAAGGATATTTTTCTTACAAAATCTTTCTTTCATAATAACGACCTATATGAAATCATTCCTGTTCGCCGAAAGTACGAACAGCCTTCATCATGATAGCACATTCAAGACGTTTCTTTTCTAGCTGACATGAAAGCTTATGAGCGGTTCTGATGTCACCCATATACTGGTAATTATTCGCATTACATCCGCCGCTGCAATAGAACTTAGCCCAGCACTTGCGACATTCGGGTTTAGAGTAAACATGAGCTTTTGCGAAGTCAGCCTTCATCTCCTGATTGAAGGTACCGTCGTCGATGTTGCCAATTTTGTACTCGTCAATACCTACGAACTGGTGACATGGGAAGATATCGCCGTCGGGAGTGATAGCGACATAATCGTTGCCGCATCCGCATCCGCGGAGACGTTTAATTGCACACGGACCCTGGTCGAGGTCGAGCATAAAGTGGAAGAAGTTGAACTTCTTGCCCTTCTTCTCATTCTCGATAAGCTTCTTTGCGAGAACTTCGTACTCCTTGAAAACTGCGGGGAGTTCCTTCTCAGTGAGTGCATACTCGTCGGAATCTCCGACAACCGGTTCAACCGATATCTGGTCGAAGCCTGCCTCATAGAGAGCGAAAACGTCGTTGGAGAAATCGAGGTTTTTCTTGGTGAAAGTACCTCTGACATAGTACTCCTTGTCGCCTCTGCCCTCAACGAGTTTTTTATACTTAGGCATGATTATATCATAACATCCCTGACCGTTCGGAAGAACACGGAAATAGTCGTTAACTTCCTTACGTCCGTCGATAGAGAGAACAACGTTTGACATTTCCTTATTGATGAAATCTATCTTATCATCATCGAGGAGGAGCCCGTTAGTAGTGATAGTAAAACGGAACTTCTTGCCGTATTCAGCTTCGCGTGAACGCGCGTACTCGACAACCTGCTTAACGACGTTAAAGTTCATGAGCGGTTCACCGCCGAAGAAATCGAGTTCAAGGTTAGGACGGTCGCCGGAGTTTTCGAGTAGGAAGTCGATAGCGTGCTTACCTGTCTCGAATGACATGAGCTTTCTGCCCTTGCCGAAATCACCTGTTGAAGCGAAGCAATACTTACATCTGAGCTGGCAGTCATGTGCTATATTAAGGCACATAGCCTTAACCGGAGAAGCTACGGAATACTGCGCATACTTCTCGTAATCGTCCTCGGAGAAGAGTATCTTATCACCGTAAAGCTCAACAATTTCCTGATAACATGACTCGATATCCTCAGGAGTATACGAACGCGAGAGCTTTTCAACTACTTTTGATGGACATTTGCTTTCAAAAGGCGGCTCTACATTGTCAAGCAGGTCGTATGTAAGCTCGTCAACGATATGAACTCCGCCGCTGTTAACATCAAGAACGATGTTGAATCCGTTCAGCTTATACTTATGTATCATAGTATAATTCCTCTCTTTAATCAGTTTACGCTTGTTATTTGAGATGACCTGCCGGAAAAACCGGAAAGTCCGATATAAAAAATTCGAGGCAGCATTAACATACTGCCTCCTGATACTTCTTTAAAAAGCGTCAGCTTATCTCTCGCACTTCTGGTTAGCAACTGTGCATGAAGTCTTGCAAGCGGACTGGCATGAAGCCTGGCACTTACCGCAGCCGCCCTTCTGAGCAGATTCCTTGAGATTAGCCTTGTTGATAGTCTGGATATGTTTCATGTTTTTACCCTCCTGTAATGTAGCTCAGCTACTGTATATATTATGGTTATTATACCACAACTTTCAGAATTTTTCAATAGTAATTTAGCAACACAGTGCAACTTTGTTAATTTTTGACAAGAGAAGATATTATTCGATATCAAAATGCCACAAATACAATCACGAGCATATACCCTTATATAAATAATAAATTCATATTTGCGTCAAATATTATCCAACGTGTACAAAATTATCGCCATTTTACAAATTTACTATTAATAACCAACAACAAAATCAACCGTCAAGCTCTATAAGCTGCTCAAAATTCTCTTCTATTTTTTGTTTGAGCGAGTCTATTTCCGAACACTTCTGAGCCATAAGCTCATAGTCGGAGTACACCTCTTCACGCGAGATTTCCTCTGTAAGAGCGTCTATCTGAGCCTGAAATTCATCAATTTCCTTTTCAAGACGGCGCATTTCGTTTTTGCGTGCCGCATCAGCACTCCTCTGCTGTTTGCTGCGGTATGACTTCTCATTCTTCTCCTTTGCAGCTTCGGCTGCCTTTGCGAATTTAGCAGCATCAGCAAGACGTTTTTCCTCTGCCTGCTCGTCTCTGAGTACATCAAGGTACTTGTCAAATCCGTAGTTATGCTCACGAAAGCCGCCGTCAGTAAGCTCTATAAGGCGGTCAGCGATACGGCTGAGCAGGTAGCGGTCATGCGACACGAATATAACAGTGCCCGTATATTCCGCGAGCGCCTCCTCAATAGCTTCCTTTGAGCTGAGGTCGAGGTGGTTTGTAGGCTCGTCGAGGATAAGCACGTTGCCATGCTCCTGCATCATTATCGCGAAGCAGAGCTTCGCACGCTCTCCGCCGCTTATTACTCCCGTCTCCTTGAACACATTCTCGCCGACAAATCGCACCTGAGCAAGAAGATTTCTTACTTCAAGGTCGGAGAGTGACGGATAGCGGCTGTGAAGCTCCTCCATAACGGTCAGCTCGCGGTTGAGATTAGTACTTTCCTGCTCGAAGTAGGATATTTTTATATTGCTGTTCCAGCGGACAAGTCCCTTGTGAGGCAGTTTTTCCTGTATAATTTTTAGCAGAGTCGATTTTCCTATTCCGTTATCGCCGATGATTCCGACCTTTTCGCCCCTTCTTACTTCAAAACTCACATTGTCGAGCAAGGTCTTGCGTGCAGCACCCTCTCCGACGGAAATATCAACGTCCTTGACCTTTAATACGTCAATAGGCGGCTCCATAGCGTAAGTAAAATGTATTTTCGCATGACGGGTATCATGGAAAGGCTTCTCGATACGTTCTATCTTGTCGAGCTGTTTACGGCGGCTCTGCGCCATTTTAGTAGTTGAAGCACGCACAAGATTGCGTGCAACGTAGTCCTCCATCTTCGCAATCTGCTTCTGCTGCTGTTCGTACTCCTTCTCCTGTCGGACATCATTTTCCTCACGCTGACGGATAAATGCCGAATAATTACCCTTATAGCGTTTCAGCGTACCGCGCTCAATCTCACAGACTGATGTGCAGAGACGGTCGAGAAAATAGCGGTCATGCGACACGATGAGTACTGCTCCGCGATAACTGCGGAGGTAATCTTCAAGCCACATGATAGTCTTGAAGTCGAGGTGGTTAGTCGGCTCGTCGAGAATGAGCAGATTCGGCTCTTCAAGCAGAAGTTTCGCAATGCAGAGACGTGTCTTTTCACCGCCGCTGAATCCTGAAACAGTACGCGAAAGCTCAGCTTCGGAAAATCCCATACCGTTGAGTATCATGCGTATCTTTACGTCAGTATTATATCCGTCGTTAGCCTCTATCCACGATGAAAGCTGCTGATACTCGTCTGCGGAGGAGTTGTCCCCGAGCTGAATCTCAAGCTCTATATCGCGGAGGCGCTCTATCGCCTTATGTATCGGCTCAAAAACCTTCTGCATCTCGTCCATAACGGTGCTTTCAGAATCAAGTCCGCCCATCTGTTCGAGGTAGCCTACCGTAGTTTTCGACGCGAAAGAGACGATTCCGTCCTTCTCCGTAAACCGGTCAGGCTCGACTGAACCAGTAAGTATCTTCAGAAGAGTAGATTTACCACAGCCGTTGTTTCCGACGAGACCTATCTTATCCGTTTCGTCTATAGTCAGCGACACATTGCTGAGTACCTGATTTCCGTTGTAGAATTTGTTTATATTTGTAAGGCTTGCAAGCATAATATCTTCCTTTATTATAATATCGCTACAATTATACCACATCTTCGCAGATTCTGCAAGTATAAACGATATTTGAGACGGTATTTTTCCACTTGACAAATCAGGTTTTATGTGATATAATGCTTCATATAAACCTATGACGAAGTGTAAGTAGCTGTTTTGGCGCATTTCAGAGAGCCTGCGGTCGGTGCGAGCAGGTATGACGAGATTCCGTGAATGGACTTCCGAGGGCAGGCTGAAAAGACTTTTTGTCCAAGTATGCGAGCCGCAGCGGTACTGCGTTATCAAATCCAGTGTATGAAGTACACACGAGCGGACGTATTTATACGTCAAGCGGGGTGGCACCGCAGAAGCTGAATGATTATTCGCTCCTGTCCCGGCATATTAGATTATGTCGGACAGGAGCTTTTGTTATTCCATTTTATATGCAATATCCGACGGACTATTTGTCCGATACTATTATTAAAAGGAGAATGATTACTATGGCAAACGAAAAAATACCCTACAAAATCTACCTCGAAGAGAGTGAGCTTCCTAAGCAGTGGTACAATGTCCGCGCTGATATGAAGAAGAAACCCGCTCCCCTCCTCAACCCCGCTACAGGCAAGCCTGTAACCGCTGAGGAGCTCAGCGCTGTATTCTGCGATGAACTCGTAAAGCAGGAGCTCGACGAAACAAATGCCTACATCGACATTCCTGAGGAGATACTCTCATTCTACAAGATGTACCGTCCTTCTCCTCTCGTAAGAGCTTACTGCCTTGAAAAGGCTCTCGGCACTCCCGCTAAAATTTACTACAAATTCGAGGGAAACAATACCTCCGGCAGCCATAAGCTCAACTCCGCTATTGCTCAGGCTTACTATGCTAAGAAACAGGGACTCAAGGGTGTTACTACTGAAACAGGCGCAGGTCAGTGGGGTACAGCTCTCTCAATGGCTTGTTCTTACTTCGACCTCGACTGTAACGTATACATGGTCAAGGTTTCTTATGAGCAGAAGCCTTTCCGCCGTGAAGTTATGCGCACATACGGTGCAAGTGTAACTCCTTCACCCTCAACCACAACTGAGGTCGGCAGAAAGATACTCGCTGAATTCCCTGATACAAACGGAAGCCTCGGCTGTGCAATTTCCGAAGCTGTTGAAGCGGCTACAAAGCGCGAAGGCTACCGCTATGTGCTCGGAAGCGTGCTCTCACAGGTACTCCTCCACCAGACTGTAATCGGTCTCGAATCCAAGATAGCTATGGATAAGTACGGCATCAAACCTGATGTTATCATCGGCTGTGCAGGCGGCGGTTCAAATCTCGGCGGACTTATTTCTCCATTCGTAGGAGAGATGCTCCGCGGTGAAGCTGATTACCGCATCATCGCTGTTGAGCCGGCTTCATGCCCGAGTCTTACACGCGGTACCTACGCTTATGACTACTGCGATACAGGTAAGGTTTGCCCGCTCCAGAAAATGTACACTCTCGGAAGCGGCTTCATGCCGTCTCCTAACCACGCAGGCGGTCTTCGTTACCACGGTATGAGTTCAATACTTTCCGAGCTCTACGACCAGGGTCTCATGGAAGCTGTTTCTGTTGAGCAGACTTCTGTATTCGAGGCTGCTGAAAGATTCGCAAGAGTTGAGGGTATCCTCCCTGCTCCTGAAAGCAGCCACGCTATCAAGGTTGCTATCGACGAAGCACTAAAGTGCAAGGAAACAGGTGAAGAAAAGACTATACTCTTCGGTCTTACAGGTACAGGCTATTTCGATATGTACGCTTACGGTGCTTACAACGACGGTAAGATGAGCGACTATATCCCCACTGATGAGGAAATCGCAAAGTCTGTCGCAAAGCTTCCCAAAATATAAACTCACAGCATAAATATAAAAGCTCCAAAGGGAATTCCCTTTGGAGCATTTTTCATTATTCAACTGAAATTATGTAGTAGTAAACAGGCTGACCGCCGTTAACAAGCATTACCTCTATCTTGTCGCTGAGCTTTGACTGGAGAAGCTGCTGTATTTGTTCAGCGTTTTCTTCTGTAACGTCTGAGCCATAAATCACGGTAACATAGCTTGCACCGTTCTTGGCAAGCTTTTTGGTAAGCTTAACAGTTGCCTTGTTTATATCCTTTTCGGTGAACGCAAGTTTTCCGTTATCAAGAGCGAGTATCTCGCCTTCCTTGATAGTGTGGCCTTCAAATTCAGAATCTCTTGCAGCAAAAGTGATAAGACCTGTCGAGACCTTCTCGAATGCCTTAGTCATATTAATTCTGTTTTCAGCAAGTCCTACGCTGTCATCGAATGCCATCATGGCGGATATACCCTGAGGTACTGTTCTTGTCTGGAGAACACACACGCTCTTGTCTGTGAGCTTTACAGCCTGTTCAGCTGCCATGATGATATTTTTATTGTTTGGCAGTACGAAAACAGTTTTTGCAGGAGTTGCGAGTATAGCACGGAGAATATCATCAGTGGAGGGATTCATAGTCTGACCGCCTCTGACAACAACGTCAACTCCAAGGTCGGTGAAGAGAGCTTCAAGTCCGTGACCTGCGGCAACTGCAACGAATCCGAATTCCTTCTCGGGAACTGCCGGAGCAAAGCCTGCTTCAAGCTGCTGAGCTTCCTTGACCTTATTCTGGTGCTGAATTCGCATATTCTCTATTTTCGGCTTAGGGTCGTTGATGAAGTAACCGAATTCGAGTGCCTTCTGAAGAGCCTTACCGGGGTTATCGGTATGAACATGAACTTTGATTATCTTTTCATCATCAACTACTACTACACAGTCGCCGATAGTTTCAAGATAAGCTCTGAGCATGAACGGGTCAGGACAGTTCTCACTCTTTTCAAGCATGAACTCCGTGCAGTATGTAAAGGTGATATCATCGTCGTACTGGCTTACAGCTGTTCTGAAAGCTTCTATAGAGTTATCATCCTCGCTCGGCTTTTCATCAGATTCAGCGATAGTACCGCCGTTGAATATCTCATACATAGCCTTTATGATGATAGTAAAGCCCATACCGCCTGCGTCAACAACACCTGCTTTTTTGAGCTGTGGAAGCATATCTGTAGTCTTAGCAAGAACCGCCTCAGCCTCAGCACAGACATCGTGCCAGAAAATGACATCATTGCTTGTGGAGAGTGCCGACTCCTTAGCCTTTTCAGCAGCAGCCTTTGAAACTGTGAGGATAGTACCCTCAACAGGCTTCATAACAGCCTTATATGCAGCCTTGACACCAAGTTCAAGTGCTCTTGCGAAATCTTCACAGCCAGCCTCATTAAGTCCTGCCAGACCCTTAGAGAAACCGCGGAAAATAAGCGAAAGTATAACACCGGAGTTTCCTCTTGCACCTCTGAGAAGTGCAGAAGCTGCGGCAGATGAGACCTCGGAAACAGTAACAGAATCGGGCATTTTTTTAAGCTCAGCAATAGAGTTTCCGATAGTCATGGACATATTTGTACCTGTATCGCCGTCAGGAACAGGGTAAACGTTCAGCTCATCGACCTCGCGTTTTCTGTTATTGATAGTAATGGCGGCAGAAATAACAGCGTCTCTTAATAACGCACCGTTTATCACAATAATGCTCCTCCCAATCAGTAATTCATATCGTCAACATATACATTTACGCGGCTGACATCTATACCGACCGATTCTTCAACAGTGAACGTCACCTTGTGGGTGATACTGCTTACAGCGGCGGAGATGTTAGTGCCGTAAGTTACTTTTATATGCAGGTCTATGATAAGACCGCCGTTGTCGTCAGTACGGACAAGCACGCCCTTGCGTTTAAAGAGCCTGCCGCCTGTCAGTGAAGATACGGCTGAGCGGAAGGTGTTGACATTGCACACGTCGGTAACGCCGAAGCAGTCGCAAACAGCGTGACGGATAAGCTCGGTCAGATAATTTTCAGAGATTGAAATTTTGCCGATATGATTTTCAACGTTTACCATTGAGCACACTCCCTTGATATATAATAAAACCTAAAGCGGCGCAGATTTGCACACATAATTATTATATCATAGCTTTCGTGAATTTACAATAGCTGAAGGCTATTTTTTTACAAATAGTATGATAATTGTTAATATCCTGTCAATAAAAAATTTGTGCATAAATGCAAAAGGCGCACAAAAAGCAGTTTTCTCCGCTTAACAATGTACGCCGCGCTGATTATTCTTCATATAATTTAACGATTCCGTCCGACAGCTTTTCGATAAGCTCGAGTACAGGTTTTATACCGTTGTCGCAATACTTGAAATAGGTGTAATAACCGCCGTAAATGAGATACGACATCATCATACGGCTTTCAAGATTAGGCTCATAATCAGGATAAACACTGAGTATTACGGCTGTCAGCTCCTCTTCAAAGAGTGAAACAAAGCTACTGCTGCGGCTGCCCTCAAAAAGTATCTTTATCAGCTGTTCATTTGCCACAAATGAGTCCTCAAGGTCTTTGATAAAACGTCGGGTGTCGTGCAGAATATCCTCGGGATGCTGAATACCTTTGAGGCAATCTCTCACGACCTCTCGCTCAAGTGCGACTGAAAGGTCATAGATATCGCGGTAATGCAGGTAAAATGTGGCTTTATTTATCTGTGCATTTTCAGCAAGTTCCTTAACAGTTATTTTTTCCGTCGGCTTTTTCGAGCGCAGTTTGATAAATGCGTTGATTATTGCACGTCGGGTTTTTTCAGTTCTGAGGTCCATAAGCAGTCTCCTTTGTAGACATTTTTAAACATCAGTCTAATATGCGACAAGTGTAGAAAAATGATGATTGAATTCTTTCACTTTTCATCATATAATATAATTATACTGCACAGTAAGTTGTCTGTCAATACAACTGTAAAAGGAGTTTTTTATGGACATCTATGGTTTTTACAAAGGCGAAGCTTTTGAAGCTTACGAATACCTCGGAGCTCACCTCACCTCCAACGGTACCGTTTTCCGCACATATGCCCCTAACGCGTCAAAAGTTGCTGTAGTAGGCGATTTCAACAACTGGACCGACGAAGAAATGTCCCGAGTTGCGGACGGCAGATTCTTCGAGCTTGAATGTCCCGAGGCAAGGGAAGGTATGCGCTACAAATACCGTATCTACGACCGTAAGGGCAATTTCATCGACCACGCTGACCCTTATGGTTTCGGAATGGAAATGCGCCCTAACACCTGTTCGGTCATCAGAC
>Ga0256407_10011706_pt1 | contig 12078 bp, 11 predicted proteins | sample RumenRJG_04DNA_FD_193489 | JGI IMG/M metagenome (GOLD analysis project Ga0256407, IMG submission 193489) | Bovine rumen microbial communities from Lethbridge, Alberta, Canada - RJG_04 | ecosystem: Host-associated > Mammals > Digestive system > Stomach > Rumen | place: Canada: Alberta... | reverse complement strand
AAATCAGAATAAAAAACTTTACCACATTTTTTACATTTATACTTCTGAATAGTACAAATCTGTTCTCCAATTCTTAAAAAAATTAATTTTCTTTCATAAGTTCCATTTTTAACAGTATGATGAGACTTACAACTTGGACAAATACCAATCCTATTTTCAAAATGAATTTTACCTCTTTTTTCCAATCTGATGAGGTTATTTTCAATATTTTCACAACCAAATCGAGAAAGATCATCAGATTGACGGAATTCAGAAAACTCTGGTACAAAATCGGAAAGTTTATATTCTTTTAACTCCATACATTCATATGGAGCTTTAATATTTTTACTGGTCATATTAATATTTAAGTTCCACCTTATATATTAATTTTACTGCTTTTAAATTAAAAATAAAGAAAAAATAGAACGAAAAAATTTCGAGACTCAAAAACTAGTGAAAATTCAAATCACACAAGTTTTTGAAAGAGACAAAAAAAGTAGTGTAGAGAGAACAAAAGTTATACAACTATCACATGAGTTTTCATATATATGTTAATTATAGGGTCTCTTGAACTATCGGAAGATGACTTGGATAAATTAATTTTATAAAATTTGTGTTGATTTTAGGCATCATGAGAAATAAAAATTTAATATCTAAAAATCAAATAAAGTAGTTTGTTTTGGTTCAATATATTTTATTACTTCCGTATCTGTTAGTTTGTCATTTTCTTTAAGGTGTCCTAGCAACAACGGTGATTTCTCATCATGCAATTTTATAACATTTTTTGGAATTTCAGGTTTTCGATTAGCGTAGCAATATTTACATTCACTTAAACAGGAATTATAAGCCCCTATGTCTCTTGATGGAATACAGTGACAGTTTTCTCTAATTCCTGTTCCTTTTACATTTTTATAAACTACATTGTGTGCCTGTTCTAAAATTTCCCGAGTTGTGCAACCTGCAGCATGAATGTTGTATTTTTCATAGCTTTCATTTGTTGCACATGATTGAGTATACAGATTAAATCTCTCCGATATCTCACCAATCCCTTTCAATAACTTCACTTTATCTTCTTCAGTAAGTGGAATTATCTCAGGCATGTTCTCTTCAACTTTTTTGTACATGTCCACAAAGCTGAATATGCATCTGTAAACTAATGGTGAGATCTTTTCTGCCATATATTCAAATGTTTCCAGATGTTTTTCAACAGTGTATTTTTCAGTAAGAAGTATTGGATCATATCTCCAGAGAATCTTATTGCTACCAACAATATCGGATAATCGTTTCAACGTTTTAATAGATTGATTTATTGATGGGACTTTCGGTTCTATGTCCTTGCCGTATGCAGTAATCGTGTAGTTGCACAATATATTGTACTTTTCATCAATGTCACCTATATGTTTCAGGATAGGTTGGTAGTTTTTGGAGCAGAACAGAAGACAATCGACATCTTCGGGCTTTAAGCTTAACTTGTATACATTCTCCCTTGCAAATGGATTTCTTGAATATGCATATCCCTCTTCAAGCCTGTTCAATAGCCATGGAGTGTAGTAGTTCACTATATCTGTTCTTCCGCCGACGTTTATTATCATGTTATCACTTACTATATCTGGTGACATTAACATTTCTTATTTGTGTTTTGACCAGCATCATACAGCCAATTCTGATAAATAATAACTGTTCAAGACAACATTTTTATTTCTATACATTCACTAATTTTTTTATTTTATATCTGAATATATGTTAAAATTCTACGATTTGAACGAATTTCCAAAAACTTTAATTACTGAAGAAAAGAATATTATAATCTGTAGTGAGAGAAAAGTAGTAGATAATTTCGTGACTATTGGCATAATAATACCATCAGGAGTATGACACTTATAAACCTGCCGATATCTGTACTTTAGGTAAAATGGTCATTATTGTTTAATAAATCATAAAAACAAAAAAAAGCTGGAAAAAACCCTATTTAAGGCAGAATATTGAAATTAATGAATATTCATGAAATGATAATTATTAAGATTAATTTTAATCCTCTACATAGAATTAAATTTTTATTCAAAAATTAAAATAAATAATCAAAATATTAAAAATACAAACTATAATTTTAATACTTACAAATTAAAATATCAGAATAATTAAATACATATTGAAAATACAGAACTCAAAAAATTATTCATAAAATGCAATTTTAATTATAAAAATTATTTTCCCTTATTAACATTGGTCTTATTGTAATCCGTATTACCATTGGTCTGTTTTGAAATGATTTGTCTTGAAACGCCCAGTACCGTTTTAAAAAGTATCAATCCATCCTGGGAAACCTGACGTATTAAATAACCAGGACGCAAATAGAATTTGAGAAATGCTTTCTTTTGAATGCTTCTAAGCTCTTTACTTGTACAGTCAACAGTCTGCAATACCGGATCTAAAAGAGTATATTTAGACCAGTCCTTAATGTTAATCAAATTCTTCTTGAAAGTCTCATTATAAAATCGAGTTCCGGGATATGGAGTAGCCAGACTGTACAATGCATAATTCGGATTCAGTTTTTTGACAAAATCAATAGTCTTTTTAATGCTTTTTTTAGTATCCTCAGGCATTCCTATTACACATGATGCAATAGTCCTGATTCCAACCTTGCGGGCAAGCCTAAATGCATTTTCAGTCTTATCAAGGGTGATGTTTTTATTCATTTTTTCAAGCATTTGCTGGTCAGCACTTTCTACTCCAATGAAAATGGTAATGCATCCCGCATCCTTCATTGTCTGCAGCAAATCCTCATCCAATGTATCTACCCTTGATGTACATCCCCACCAGAATTTAAGGTTACGCCTTTCGATTTCAGCACAAAAATCACTTACAAATTTCTTGTTCAGCGTGAATGTATCATCCATAAAAGCAATGGTATCAATATTCTGTTCCCTAAGCCTAATTTCAATCTCATCAACTACATTGGTATAAGACCTTCTTCTTAATTTATGGCCATGTAGTGCGGCTGATGAGCAGAATGAACACTGCATAGGACAACCTCTTGTTGTAATGATTGTAGCGACATTTGTTGTAATATTTAAAATCCTATACTTTTCCATTGGGAATAAATGAAATGCCGGAAAAGGGAGTTCATCCAAATCTTCTATAATCGGGCGGTCTAAAGTTAAAATTAGTGATCCATCATCTTCATCATGAAATGCCAATCCCTGAACAGTTTTTAAATCTCCACCATTTTCAATAGTCTCAACAAGCTCCAAAAGAGTGTATTCTCCTTCACCCCTGACTACAACATCAACGCTTTCTTCCTCGAGAACACTTTCATATTCAAATGTAGGATGATATCCTCCGAGGACAACAACAGTGTCCGGTTTGACTTCCTTGATTTTATCTGCAGAATCAAGTGCAACCCCAATTGTTGGTGTCAATGCACTAATGGATACGATATCAGGATTTCTTTTTAAAATTTCATCTCCAATTTCATCATAGGTCAGTTCCAAAGCTGAAGCATCCAAAACATCAACATCATAACCGTTCTGTTCAAGCACTGCAGCCATATAACCTATCCCAAGAGATGGTGCTACTACACCCAAAAATTTATATTTGGAATTTGTTTGAGGCGGATTTAAAAAAGTGACTTTCATGATATCCCCATAAAAAAATCATTAGTATTATTAAATAAATATTTTTATGTATATAAAATTTTTGAATATTATTTAATTATAATTTAACTCAGCAAGAAAAACAATTTAACCCTTGAAAGACATAATAAATATTATATATGGTGAGTAAATGGAGAAAATGAAGTCTGTTGTTAAAAAAGAGTTATGTGTTTCTTGCGGATGCTGCATTAAAGTATGTCCAAAAGATGCAATTGAAGTTAAAGATGGAATATATGCACATATCAATCAGGATTTATGTATCGGATGTGGAAAATGTGTAACTGAATGTCCAGCATCAATCATTGAGGGTGAATATTCAAAAATAGATAATAAAGTTCGCTTTAAGAAATGGTATGATTATCTGTGGATTTTTTCAATAGCATATTTTGCTTTGGGATTTTTCAATATAATATTTGCATGGTTAGGTATGATATGCTTTATACTTCCTTTATTGTTTGCAATATTTAAGGGAAATAAGGCATTTTGCAACCGTTACTGTGATAGAGGTCAATTATTAGGATTGATTGGTGGACGTTTAGGCTTATCAAGAAAAAGAAGTCCTCCAAAATGGATGTATTCAAAATATTTTAGATACGGTTTTTTAATATTTTTCTTTGCAATGTTTTTTGTAATGCTTTGGAATACTTATTTGGTATTTGCAGGAACCAAAAGCCTTTCACAGGCAGTTACTGTTCTTTGGACATTTAACGTTCCTTGGTCATTGGCATATCACGGAAATATAATAGCTCCGTGGGTTTCACAGTATGCATTTGGATTTTACAGTGTGATGCTTACATCAACAATATTGGGATTACTGACCATGCTTCTCTTTAAGCCAAGATCATGGTGTGTTTACTGTCCTATGGGAACCATGACGCAGGCAATATGTAAAGTAAAAAGCATGAGAAAAAATAAATTTCAATAAGGATGTTATTAATAACATCACTTATCTTTTTTTACTAGTAAACCAATTGTTTCAAGTCATTTCTTATAATTGAAGTGGCATCAAATTTCTTAATTGCATCAATCATTTCAGGGAATCTTGATTTTGGAATCAAAACGTTAATCTGTGAAAAGTCAGAACCTGAATTGATTGTAGGTTCATCTGCACAAAGCTTATTTTCAATCAAATATTTAGAAACTTCTTCAATTTTGGAATTGGAAATGTTAAACTTAACGTCAAAATATTTTTTCGCTGTAATTGCACCCAATAGCTGTTCATAAATCATTTTAGCCTTATCAAGCTTTTCCTCAGTGCAGTCTCCACTTGCATAAAGACCAGCGGAAGAGTGCAAAATCGTTTCAATTTCCTTTAATCCTGCTTTTCTCAAACTGCTTCCGGTTTGAGTATTGTCAACAATCAAGTTCGCACCTTTTGCAATGTAAACTTCAGTTGCACCGTCAGAATTGATAACCTGAACCATCTCATTGTCACCGTCAGTCAGTCCTCTAACCTGAACAAAAGGCACAGCATCACCATATATTTCCTGATATACCTCATTTTCCATAATGAATTTTCTAGTCAGATTAGGATATTCTGTAAAGCATAAAATTGGTGTTTTTCTATCCTTATTGGCTCTAAAAAAGTCAGATAAATTATCATATGGTGAGTCCTTAGGAACGGCAACTATCAAACGAGTTTTTCCATAATCCAAATCTCCAATTTTAATGGTGTTTGATTCCCTTAGGACGGATTCTTCTTTAATCCAATCTTCACCGACAATTCCAATATCAACCATTCCCTTGTTCAATTCTACAGGAGTTGATTGTGGACGAGTCAAAAAGGCAACAATGTCTTCATCATTTAGAATTTCAATCTCATAAGATTCATCACCAGGTTCATAACCCTTTACTTCATATCCCGCATCAACAAACAATTGATGGGTATTTCCTCTTTTCACATTATTTAAACTTCCTTTTGGAAGTCCCAATATTATCTTTTCATTCATATTAATACCTAAAAATGATTATATATTTTAAAATATTTATTCATTTTTATTATTTTTAAAATTTACAATTGAAAATTTTTAATACAAAAGTATTTTTAGGTTAAACTAAATATCTTATTAATATCGATAAATGGTGTTTAAAATGAAAAAATTTAAGATTGAAAAGAATTCTGTTCAGGAAACATTGATGATTCCACTTATGGGAAGAGTAATAGCTCAAAGAAAGTTTCCTAACCTTATTAATGACCCTACTGCTGAAGAAATTATTAAAAAAATAGACTATGATTTCTCCAGCCAGGAAAAGAAAATGACCTCCATTTTTGGAGTTTATGGAGCATTAGAAGTATCCCAAAGAGAATATGATTTGGAATGGGAAATAAAGGACTATTTAAAATCAAACCCCAAAGCAAGTGTGGTCAATTTAGGCTGCGGACTTGATGATCTGTTTAACCGTGTCAATAATGGAGAATGCAGAGGTTTCAATATAGACTTTGAAGATGTGATAATAGCAAGAAATGAACTGCTACCCCCTTTAGAAAATGAAAAAAATATAATCCACAATATCAACGATACTGAATGGTTTAGCGAAATTCCTCATGAAAATGGCGTTATATTTGTAGGTTTAGGCTTGTTTTACTATTTCACTTTTGATGAAGTAAAATCATTGTTCACAAAGATGACCGAACACTTCACCACAGGAGTTATTGCATTTGACATTACAAACAAACGAGGACTCAAATTGATGCTGAAAACATTAGTAAAAGACTCTGCAATATCAGACATTGATTCCTATTTCCACATTAAGGATGTTAATGAACTGAATTCATGGACAAATAATTTCAAAAGAGTTTCATCCAAATCATATATGAACGGCTATAGAAAATTGGATGACATCAATATCATTTATAAATTATTAAATAAGCTTTCTGATTCATATGTAGGAATGAAAATAGTAAAAATTGAATTTTAAATCATATTTTTCAGCAATTTAATAAAATCATTTATAATTTTTTTCTATTTAAGAATTGGTGAATACCGATTTTTTAAACTTAATCCAAAGATATGAAAGCAATGATGATGCAATGACTGCAAGAAGGGTTGGTCCTAAAAAGACTGAATCCAAACCTGCGGATACCTGATAAATGATAAAACCAACAAACCATGCAAAAATATTCCAGCAGAAATCCTTTCTTTCATTGTGTTCATTTCCACAATAAAATGAGACAATAAGTACAGCAGCCATTGGAGCGAATACTGATGTAATGAGATAAAGAAAACTGATATAGTGATCCATAATTCCTGAAATTGCAAGCAATGCACTTAAGAAGCTGACTATGACCCCTGCAATTTTAGGGTCTAATCTATTGAAAATTGCCTTTGCGGATTCCCCTGCAGAATTTGTTGCAAGAAAATTGGTCGTGACTGTTGAAAGCACCAGTATAAGAACTCCCTGAATTCCAAGACCTGCAATGAGAATGGCCTGGGAAATATCCAGTGTTCCAATTCCTACGATTTCTATGCCAATGAAATACATCCAAAGGCTTGCAATTGTATATGCTATAGCAGAAATTGCAGTTGCCTTGACAGGTTTTTTTACATCCTTTGTATAATCTGAAATCACAGGCAGCCATGAAACAGGCATTGCAATGGAAATTTCAAAAATATTCCAGAAAGTCAGTGCAGATGCATTGGCCACAGGCAAGGGCTGATATGACTTAACTGCAAACAGTTTAACTGATAACAGAATAAGCAATATTGTTAAAAGCATCATGATAATTGTTGTAACTTTTGAAGAGCGTTTCAAGCCTATATATACCCACAGAGCAACAAGAACGGCAAGAATCATACATATTATCGGGAAAGCTATCTCAAGATTCAAACCCATCAGTGCCATTGCACCCTGTGCATTTAAAACAGCCACCCATGCTATTAGCTGCAATACATTCAATATGGCAAAAAACTTGGAACCGTAATTTCCGAATGTTGACTTTATTGATTCCATTGCATTTACCCTAAGGCGTGCTCCAATAAGGCCAACAGAAAAAAGCAATATTCCACCTATGATATGGCCAAGTATTAATGGAACCCAAACGGAACCAATTGAAGATGCAGATGCAATTTGTATACCTGCCTGAATTTCAGAAACAGAAATAGCAACTCCAAACCAGATTACTGCATTTGTAAACAGTCCCGTACGATTATCCATATTGTGCACCAAAGTAAATTATTTACTTTAATTAATTTATAAAAAAAAATATAAAAAGTGTTACCACTCTTTTAATTCATGATAAGTCATATTTACATCAAGAGGAGTTAAACTTGGTCTTTTTTCAACCATCAATGCATATCCGTCACTATCCTTTTCATAATCCTTAACAAGATTTGATGTTATCATAATCAAATCATCACTTTCCTGATTTTCATCAAGAGGATAGTTGAATATCTCTGCCTTATCCAAGTCTGTATTGTCAATGACTTTCTTATCAAGCATCTTATGTGACAAAGTGGTAATTTTAACTTCTTCGCTTTCATAATTTGAAGGCACATTCAGATTGAATAAATCTACACCTTCGGGAAAACCGTCATTAATTATCTTTAAAACTAAATCATGGAGAACCTTTTTAGTCAAAGTAAAATCATAATCAACGTACCATTCCCCATTTTCATCCTGTTTGAATGATGTTTTGGGATCCATGAATAACGATACTGCAATAGCTGGAATGCCTAGACTTACTGCCTCAAAAGCAGCACAGACAGTGCCTGAAGAAGTGATATCGCAGCTTATGTTAACGCCCTGATTTATTCCTGTTATGACCAAATCAGGCCTTTCATCCATTACATAAGTTGCTCCAACAACAACAGAATCAGCTGGACTTCCAGATACAGAATAGGCTTCGCTTCCATCTGCAAGTTCACATGATTCAACTTTCAAATGCTTGAATAATGATAGGCGACGACCGACACTGCTATTATTCTCATCCGGAGCTACGACCACAACATTAGCCAAATCCTCAACAGCCTGTTTTGCAGCCAATATTCCTGGTGCAAAAACACCATCATCATTAGATATCAAAATATTCATAATTATTCAAACCCAAAAACTGTCTTTAATTAATAATATATCTTACATATTCTAGTTAAAAAATATTATTGAAAATTAAATCTTGTCTTTTGTGTGTTTGGCCCATACCTTTTCATTGTCGCTTGCTGAAACCTTATTGTCCGCCATGACCCCTACCAAATCATGAGCCATGTAAGGCTCCTCCAAATATTCGATATCCTTTTTAGATAAGTTCAATTCAACAGAATTTACAGCACCGTCAACATGATGCAGTTTGGTAGCTCCGACGATTGGAGATGTGACCTTATTGAGCAGCCATGAAAGGGAAACTTCTGTCATTGAAACATCATAATCACAAGCAAGCTCGTTTACCCTCTTTATGATTTCAAAATCCTGCTTTTCAGTTGACTGGTATTTCAGCTTAGCATAAAAGTCTTCATTCATCCTTTTGGAATCTTCACCCGGCATTCTTGATAATCTGCCTGAAGCCAGTGAACTATATGGAGTTGTTGCAATGTTGTCTGTCTGACAAAGCGGAATCATTTCACGTTCCTCTTCTCTAAAAATTAGATTATAATGTCCCTGGATTGACACGAACTTTGAAAAGTCATTGACTTCTGCAAGGGCATTAGCCTTTGCAAGCTGCCATGCAAAACAGTTTGAAATACCAATATATCTGACTTTGCCCTCCTCGATTATTTCATTCAATCCCTCCAATATATCATAAAGCGGAGTGTTATAGTCCCACATATGATAGATATAAAGGTCAATATAATCAAGACCCAAGTTTGAAAGGCTTTTTTCAACCATGTTATGAATATGCTTTTGACCTGAAACGCCATTTTTAATGTCCTCTTCTGAGCGAGGAAGGAATTTTGTAGCAATCACCACATCTTCGCGTGATGCATTTTCACGAACTGCCTTTCCCAGGTATTGTTCTGAAGTTCCGTTTTGATAGCCTATTGCTGTATCATAGAAATTAATTCCATTATCCAGTCCATTGGTGATTATTTCTATTGATTCCTTTTCCGGTAGTGTCCATGTATGCATTCCATTTGTAGGGTCTCCAAAACCCATACATCCCATACATATTTTACTGACATTTAAATGTGAATTTCCTAGTTTTGTATATTTCATATTTATTATTAAATAAAAAATATTTTAAATATGTTATCATTTATTTTTTCAATAGTTTCTGAACTTCCTTTTCATGCTCAAACAATACACATCCGCCTTCATGATGACTCATCAAAAGACCATTATTTCTAAGGGATTTAAAGAGATTTGATTCCAAAGCTTCCAAGATGGATGTATCTTTTACATTAATGTCCGAATATGGTGAGGCAGGACATGGTTCAGCACCACCATGTGAATTAATATGGAAAAATCCACGGCCTGCTGCAAGACATCCCCCACTTTCCTTTTCATCACCGGGAAAAGACATGAAAAGCATATCAGGATATTTTTCTCTTAAATTGCAAATTTCATCTAACAAATAATCCCTTTGACTATCAGACAATACCAAATTTGTCGCACTTAAATCAACAGGAACATATTCAATGAAAAAAAGTACTTTAGAACCTAAATCATACAAATTTGATACAAATTCATCTGAAAGAGCATATGATATGTTTTCATTTGTAATTGTAATGGATGAACCGAAAATAAGATTATTGTCTTTCATGTAATTCATAGAATCAATCAATTGATTATATACTCCATCTCCCCTTCTTGAATCTGTAAGTTCCTTGTTTCCCTCAATAGATAATATGGGTATAATATTTCTGTTTTTATCAATTAAATCAAAATAGTAATCATCAAGCATTGTTCCATTGGTGAAAACAGGGAAGAGTATTTCTGGAAAGTTGCAGGCCTTTAATATTACATCTTTCCTTAACAGAGGTTCACCTCCAGCAAGAACAATGAAATTGATTCCTAAATCCCGTGATTGAGCGAATATATCCTCCCAATCATCACCACTTAGCTGATTATTTGGAATGTTATCAGTGCATATTTCATTTGCTCTGGAATAGCATCCTGCACAATGGAGGTTACATCTGCTTGTAATGCTGGTAATCAGAAATGCAGGAATATTAATATCCTTTTTTGCATATTCCTTTCTTATTTTTGTAGCTTTTCTGCTATTTTTAATAAATTTAACTAGAAATAATGTTTCCTTCGGATTTTTGAATGTTGCTGAAATGGCATTTTTAACTATATTTTCAGCACCATTAGCCAAATATTCCTGAATATCAAAAGTCTTTTCCACATTTTCACCCAATGATTAATTATTTGAAAATGTAGGTATTTAAAAATATTTAAAAAAAAAATAAAATAGTTTAATTGATTTAAGCAATTTATAAATGTCTGGAATTACCTGTTCAAATTTAACTCCATAATTATGGCTTGGATCATCAATTGTCTTTTCAATTGACTTTTTGGTTAACTCACCTGCAATTTTTGCAGCAGAAGTCGGTGATTTGCCACTCAGGGATGATCCTACAAATGAAGAGGCAAAAACATCTCCTGTTCCATGGGACATATAATCTACCTTGTCATTATATACAATGTCCAATGAAGAATCTTTTTTGTCAAGAACAATCATTCCCATTTCATTATTATCATTTTGGTATCCTTTTAAGATTACATGTCTATTTGTAAATTTGGAAAGCTCATTTGCCATTTCAATCATTTCTTCTTTGGTAAACTGTTCTTTCCATGGTTTGCGTAAAATATAACATGCTTCGGTTGTGTTTGGAAGAATAAAATCTCCTAACTTACAAAGTTCACCCATTTTATCCGCAAATTCCTGGTCAAATCCATTATAAAATTCGCCATTATCTGCCATAGCAGGATCGACAAATACAAGTCCGTCCGGTTTCAGTCTTGAATCAATGATATCTTTAATATAGTCCAACTGTTCTATTGACCCAATGAATCCTGTGTAAATTGCATCGAAAAAAATTCCTTCCTTTTCCCAATGTTTGCGTATATCAGGCAAATCTTCAGTCAAATCCCTAACAGTATATCCTGAAAAACCAGATGTGTGTGTAGATAATACTGCAGATGGTAGAACAGCAGTTTCTATTCCAAATGCAGATAATATCGGCAACGCAACGGTTATTGAACATTGCCCATAGCAGGATATGTCCTGTATAGTTAAAATCTTTAAATTTTCATTCATTTTCTCAACCAAATTGATTTAATCATTACAATTGTTATGTATTATAGTATTAATATATAAATCTTTATCTTTAATTTTTATTTAAAGAATTATAAAGTCAAAATAATAGAAAAAACGATATATTCTATTATTTAATCTTAAGAGTTAACTCGATAATTTTTTAAATGTTTGTTTGTTTGGTATTTTTATTTTAAGATAGTATTTGATTGTATTTTTTTAATTAAACTTATTTACTTATGATAAGTATCTGAT
>Ga0256407_10011698_pt1 | contig 12083 bp, 10 predicted proteins | sample RumenRJG_04DNA_FD_193489 | JGI IMG/M metagenome (GOLD analysis project Ga0256407, IMG submission 193489) | Bovine rumen microbial communities from Lethbridge, Alberta, Canada - RJG_04 | ecosystem: Host-associated > Mammals > Digestive system > Stomach > Rumen | place: Canada: Alberta... | reverse complement strand
TGTTGGTTTTACCGAATCAAATCAATACTTACGGAAGTTCCATTTTTGTCCGTCCTTACTCAACACAAGGATGTCGCCATTCAATATTTCAATTTTTACACGAATATTGTTGAAAGGCTTGAATCCAAACCCCTCTTCTACAGCAATGGTATCTTCACGTTCTTCCTTAATAGAATAGCACTGGATGAAAAGACTGTCGCCCTGATGCTGGAAATTGCCATATATTTGAGAATCCATAAAGCCATTGTTTACTACACGGAATACAGATACAGCTCCAGAGAATGCTACATACCGATTGTCTGTATCTGCCATTCGCCATTGTCCTACCAAATTGCCAGCCTCACTACCTTCCTGACAGGAAGAAAAAATGCCAATAGTCAACAGCCAGCAGCCAATAGTCAAATATTTATAGAATCTTACCATGGAAGTTAATCTTGAAGTTAAATGTTGAACAATCGCCATAAATATTGCCTTTGTCGAAAGCATATGCAGCAGAGAATTGCCAAGGTCCTACGTGGTATGTACCTTGCAGCATGGCATCGAAAGAATGGTGCTTGACGGGTAGGGGAGTATAATAGCGTCCCCAGCCATCACGGTATGATCCTTTTACTAAATACGAAATGCAGTCCGTTATTTCGCCGTTGATGCCCAGGTGCCAAGCCTTCACTCGGTTGTCGAGAAACGACTGGCTTCCATTCTTATTATAAATAGGTGAAAGGATGAGGGCATTGCCTGGTGTCATGCCATAGTGACTGTACGCAGTATAGAACAGATGATTGTAATAATCATCATTACCAGTTACCAGGTTCGTAATCTGGTTGCGTATGGGTTCAGGATAGTCACCTCTGTCCCAATGCAGGGGCCCCGACTGATTCGTACTCTGGAAATATTCAAAGACGGCACCACGAATATATTGTCTGCTGGGGGTCTTATTAGTATATAGCAATCCCCACAGTCCATCCCATCCATTACCCTTGCGAATACCAGAACCATCTTCGAAAGGATTGTCGAGATATGCTTGCAACTGATGTTCTTCATTGATGTTCCAGCCTATTTGGTAGGTCATAACACCAATATGGTTGCCATATACCCAGTCTTCCAATGACTCGTTTTCAAAATAATTGTTGTCGCCTGTAGGGAGAATGGCTTTCCAAAAAGCCTTCAGGTTGGCAGGTTTTTTCTTGGCTACCAACTGGCCGTTCTCCATACTATAGCCTGTACCGCCGAATTGTACAGCATGTTCTATGCCCACCATTGCAAAGAAACGTTTGTTGGGATTGCTGCGGATATAAAGATGCTTCTGATGGTAATATATGCCTTTTGCATATTTTTCGTTAACATCGGGTGCCTCGTTGTATTTCCTTTCTCGATAGCCTCCATCCAAGAACTTTCCATAGCCGAAGTCGAAGTTAATCTGAACCCAGTCTTTGGTATAGGGAATGCTCCAGAACCCATTCGTACCAAAATGAATCTGAGGAATCGGCTTGGCATTGGTTCCTTTGACGAACGACCCCGACGATAGCAAGTTGTCGCGTACCACTAGCTGTTGTTCACGGCTACCCACTTCAAAAAAGAACGACTTCCACGAGAGATTCGCATAGCACTGCTGCAGGTATGCCTTATGGTCTGCATGAATAGACCCGATGACATCCACAGCGCCTGACAGTATCAGATTCTTGTTGAAAGCATGAGAAATGTTGACCGCTCCACGCAGATAGGCAGTGTTAGCCAGAGTTCCCAACACGTGATGGCGGTTGGTGGCAAGTTGGAAGGCTGTGTAGTCTCCTGTTCCCACTGCTGTTTCAGCCGTCAGGTCGTAGGTGATGCGTGTCTTTAATGTGTCTTGAGCTTTCGCTGTAGTAGAAAGCATCAGGAACGCTGTTGACAAGATGATGTATTTGTGACTCATAGACTGTGAGTTTTAGAATTTCTTACCTGTTGCGACATGATACACCGTAATGCACATAATCTTAATATCTTCCCACCACGATCTGCGTTTCAGATACTCGAGATCCATTTCCAGACGTTTCAGCATCTTTTCCATTGTGTCGGTATAACCATTGTATAAGGTGGCGTATGAAGTGATACCTGGTCGGATTTGATAAAGGTATTCATAACGGGCATCTTGCTTTAGTATCTGGTCTATATAATATTTCCGCTCAGGTCGAGGCCCCACAAAAGACATATCGCCCTTCAGCACATTCCATAACTGTGGCAGTTCGTCTAAATGGTGGTTTCTTAAGAATCGTCCTGCTGTTGTCAGTCGTTCATCGCCATTGACGTTAAATAGCTCAGGCCCGTTTTCTTCGGCGTTGACTATCATGCTGCGGAACTTATAGATTGTAAAAGGCCTTCCAAATCGCCCAATTCGTTCCTGTTTATAAATAATAGGACCTTTTTTGTCTTCTCTTCTGATTGCTAAATAGGCGACAATGAAGAATGGGGATGAGAGAATGAGCAAGATAATGGCTAAGAAGAAGTCAAACCATCGTTTAACCTCCCTCTCAAAAGCATTCATTCCATCAAATATATATGAGTAATCTTGTTTCATCGGCTATAATTTATGTAAAAAACGTCAGTGAATATCATTTTATTGTTTATCTACCCATTACTTTTTTTAAAATGGTGCTGATGTTTCTCTTTTTTTTCGTAATTTTGCATCCTCAAGAGCCGATATGATATGATATCTGTATGCATGGCAACATATAACGGTCAGGAATACGTCAAAGAACAGATTGACAGTATCCTGTGTCAGTTGGGCAAAGATGACGAGTTAGTCATCTCTGACGATCATTCCGTAGATCAGACACAGCATATCATAGAGACCTATACCGACCCACGAATCAGATTTTATGAAAACGAGTTGGCAAAGGGTGTAACGCATAATTTTGAGAATGCACTTAAGAAGTCGAAGGGTGACATTATTTTCTTGTCCGATCAGGATGACGTATGGTATCCTAATAAAATAAAGGAAATGGTTGCGTTTCTTCAAGAAGGTGATTACCATGTTGTTACTTGTAATTGTGCATTGACTGATTCGGAGCTCCATATCATTCAAGAAGCCTACTATACGACCGAATCACCCTTGGACAGGAGTGTATGGGGTAATTTTATGAAGAACTTGTGGCTGGGTTCCTGTATGGCTTTCAAACGTACTATTCTTCAAGATGTACTACCTATACCGAAGTATCTAGCCGCTCACGACATGTGGATAGCACTATATAGTCAGCTTCATTTCCTTTGTGGATATTATCCTCGTGTGCTTCAATTATATCGTCGTCACAATCAAACTGTTTCGTTTGCAGGACAAGAGAATACGAACAGTTTGTGGTATAAGTTGGGTTATCGTGCATATTGGGCCTGGTTCCTGTTATGGAGAAGTCTAAAGAGAAAGGGGGCAGGTTCATGAATATTTTCTTTGTCAATCCTCCGTTTAAGGCAGAGTATGGTAAGTTCTCCAGAGAGTCGCGAAGCCCAGCAATTACCAAGAGTGGTGCTTTGTATTATCCGCTATGGCTAATCTATGCAGCCCTCTATGCACAAAAACATGGTCATCAAATAGCATTCCTTGATGCGCCAGCGAAACAGATGGGGGAAGTGGAGGCTCTCAATACGATAAAAAACGGTCTGCAATGCAGTCTGTTTGTTATAAATACCAGTACCCCTTCTATCAAAAGCGATGTGACCTTTGCCCAAGAACTCAAGGAGCTTTACCCTTGTTCTTTCATCGTTTTGGTTGGGACGCATCCTTCTGCATGCGCCGAAGAGACCTTGGGCTATTCTGAAAAAGTGGATGCTGTGGCAATAGGAGAATATGACTGTATTGTCAACGAATTAGCCAATGCTTTGGATCAAAAGGAATCATTAAGTAATGTTCGCGGGCTTTGTTATCGTGAAGGCTCACACTATGTGCGCACTCAGCCGATGCCCCCTTTAAGGGATTTGGACGATATACCTTTTGCTGCTTCATTCATCAAACAACATTTGGATGTGCATGATTATTTCTTTGCAGCAGCTACATATCCTTCTATTCAGATATTTACAGGCAGAGGCTGTCCGTTCCATTGCAATTTCTGTGTATATCCTCAGACGATGCATGGCCATGCTTTTAGAGCCCGTTCTGCTGAGAATGTAGTAGGGGAGTTTGAGTATATCGCCCAGCAATTCCCTGACGTGAAGGAAGTTGTGATAGAGGATGATACTTTTACAGCCAATAAAAAAAGAGTAAGAGAAATCTGCCAATTGTTAATAGACAAGGGCATCAATAAACGCTTGAAATGGCTCTGCAATGCGCGTGTGGACTTGGATTATGAAACTATGTTGCTAATGAAGAAAGCAGGATGCCGTACTATCATACCTGGTATTGAAAGCGGTAATCAGCAAATCTTGGATAATATACATAAAGGTTCGCGCGTAGAACAATTTTATCAGTATGTGAAAAATGCCAAGAAAGCCGGTCTGCTGATTCATGCTTGTTACATGGTGGGAAATCAAGGAGAAACTCGTGAAACGATGGCCCAAACCTTAAAGTTGGCTTTGGAATTGAATACAGACACGGCCCAATTCTTTCCCCTCATTCCCTATCCTGGTACAGAAGCTTACGAATGGGCAAAACAAAATGGTTATATTGAGGCAGACTACACGAAGTATTGTTTGCCAGACGGATCACATAACACAGTATTGTCAACCCCAGAACTATCTGCTCAGGAAATGGTCGATTTCTGTAATATGGCTCGTAAGAAGTATTATCTGCGGATTGGCTATATCCTGCACCGGATAAAGGTAGGACTGACGGATTTTAATGATCTCAAACGTTCGCTGAAAGCCTTTAGGCGATTGAAACATTATTTGTTGAAATAAACTAAGATGAAATGAACAACGATTTAGTGTCTATCATTATGCCAGTCTTTAACGATGAGAGAAATCTCTTTTCGTCTATATCGTCTGTGCTTTCCCAGACTTATACGAACTGGGAATTATTGGTGATAGATGATAGCTCAACTGATTGTTCTTCACAGATAATTGCAGATTATTGCAGTAGAGATGCAAGAATCAAACTATTTAGTACCAACAAGCCTTCTGGCTCTCCCACATTGCCTAGGAATATAGGCTTAGAACATTCAAAAGGACGATTCATAGCTTTCCTCGATAGCGATGACCGGTGGATGCCTACTAAACTGGAAACTCAGATAGCACTCTTCGCAGAAAAACCAGATGCGCTGATAGTCTTTTCTAATTACAAAATGATGGACGAGCAAGGTGGGCTGTATGAACACCCAGTTGTAGCTCCTCATTCAACTGACTATCACCATCTGTTGAAGGGTAATGTCATTGGCTGCCTGACGGCGATGTATGATACACAGAAGGTAGGCTCGATACGCTTCCCTCGATGTGGCCATGAAGACTATGCCATGCTACTTTCTGTACTTAGAAAAGGAGGAAAGGCTTACAATACCAATACCATTGAAGCCTTTTATCGTCTCACAGGTTCATCTGTATCCTCCAACAAATTCCGTGCTATGGGTTGGCAATGGTATATCTACACCAAAATGGAGCATTTTGGCACTTTGCGTTCTCTGTATTATTTCGTTCACTATGCGATTCGTGCAGTCAAGAAACGTTTGTTCTTGTTGTAGGAATAATTATAGCCCCTATCTGAACATTTCATTCGTCCTATCTGTAAATCTATTTTTCCTAATATACCATTTGTACCTAATCTTAGCTAAGACGAAACAACCTATAGAGATTCTCTTGATACTATTCATTTCTTGGTAGTGCCTAATATTGATTCCAATAATCTTTAAAATATTTTTTAATCTGTATCCTATCGTAAATGTGTTGGAATCTCTCGCACCTTGGATGTTATGGCTGTGTTGGCGATAGAGAATATGGGACACTGGAAGATAACAGATAGGACCATTGACGGCAGCGACAGAAAGATTGACCCATGCATCATGCATAGTCGCATATAGGAATGGGTGCTTAACAATCTCTTTAGTCCTATGATTAAACAACATCGTACAACCCGTTGCTGAATAAATGGCAGCGTGGTCATTGTAAGTCTTTAGCCACGTGGGACAAATACGCTCCTGACTCCAAAACGACGAACAAACTGTTTCCAAGTGCTCATCAACGATAGTGAGGTCGGTATTGACGATAATCGGTGTGTTTGAGGAATGTATTTTTTCAATTTCTAGAATTTTATCAAAGGATGTCTTTATTTTCTCTGGGAGCCAGACGTCATCTTGATCGCAGAACATGTAGTAAGGAGCTTCAATCCTTTCCAACATGCTTAAGAAATTCTTGCAGGCACCGCCCTGTGAGGGATAGTCGAGTAGGGTGACGCTATTGGGATATCTGTTGACATAGTCTAAGATAATAGTCATAGTGCTATCTTTCGAACCATCATCATGTATATAAAGATGCCAATCATGACATGTTTGGGAGAGTATTGAGTCAATTTGCTCAGTAAGATACTTCTCTCCATTATATGTTGCCAAAAGAATTGCGATCTGATAATCTTTCATGCTTTCTCTATATTTTTTTCATATGGATTAATTGATAGTATTTCCATGCATTCGCGATGAGACCTGGTGTGTTGACCAAACACATGGTCAGGACAAGACTTGTGACTGTGCCCCATGTGTTGCACACAAACCATGCCAGAGGAAGAAAAACAATAGTAGCCGGAACTATGAAAGACAGTTGGATGCGTAATATGTTAAGACCATTCAGGATAACCGAATACCGTAGACTGACAATCAAAATGAAAAAATAAAGTGCAATACTAGCAGATAATTGAATGGGGATATTTACTTTGTTGCCAACCCATATGCTATAAACGTAGTTGGATAGAAGAACCATGATAACAAGTGCCAGAAAACCATATACCATAAGCATGTTTAATTTACGTTCCGTACGGCGTATCCATTGGATGTCATTTCTAGCATATGCATCTGTCGTCGCATTCCAAAAAGGCATGCATATCGTAGTAAACGCTACTAGTACAAGGTTAAAATAGCGGTATGCTATCTGATAAGGGGTAACCTCTGCAGGAGAGAAGATCTTGCTGATAATGATGTTGGTTGACATGAAAAGTACTACCCCACAGATTTGTATGACGAAGAATTGAAAGCCTTTGGTAAACAGGTCTCTCGCTATGTAGATATTGAAAAAGGCTGTAGCAGGACTAAATTGTGGATATCTGAATCGGAAAGTGTATAGCATGCTGATAATCCAAATACACAAAGGTGCCCCGGTGCTGATAATAGCTACAGTCATCAAAGAATGGCTTCCTAATAGATAAGCAGCCAATGTTAATAGGAAGACACTCGTTTGTCCGATACATATAATCAGATTGTTGACAGCAGGGAGTTGCAGTCCCATATAGAAGTTGCCTGTTGCCTTGAGTATAAAAGTACCGCTGATTAAAGTAACGGCAATGGTAAGAATGGTATCGAAGTCGTCAATCTTAAATCTGTCAACTCCAAATATATTGTAGATATCTAGAAACCAGATAGTCGCATATAGAATCAACAAGAGGGGAATGGCTATACCAATTAAAATAATGAAAGTTGCTGATACTGCCTCACGCACTTTCTGTATATCATTAGCAGCTATATAACTGGCAACAGCATTGCGCAGGCCATTACCTAACCCGAAGTCCATAAGGTCCATCCAGATCATGACACTGCTGATAGTCAGCCATACGCCATTACTGTATATGCCCAACATCTTAAGGGTAAGTGGAACCATAAGAAGGACGATGACAGCAGACCACCCTTTTATGACAAATGATAGAATCACATTCTTAATTAAGAGAGAAGATCGTTTATCGGGAACATTTATCATCTGGTATGGGAATTAGCGGGTGAGATATCCGATAGTATAGAATAGCATACAGGCAAAACATCTCGCCGTCGAAATTACATTTACAAGAATCTTACCATATAACTGGGGTGTAAAAGCATAAATTGCAGTTGTCCACATAAAGATAGAGACTATTTCAAAATATTCATTTAAACGACTGGCTAATACCGAGCTGATGTTCTCCAATGTGAGCATGCAGACGAATGCTAATGCCATAATTTTAAGCATGATGGGCAGAAATTTGTCATAGTTTGTCAGATAACGATGGTAAATAAGGCAACCGTAATAAAGACAAATATTGGTTAACACGAGAGGGTTTTTGTAAAATATCCAACCAGCTTGCTCGTCTTCAATACCTTTATCTTTTAATTGCCGATAAACAGCTAAACGGTTTCCGCCAAATTCATCGGGAATGAAAGAGGCAATGTCAAAACCTGCAAAATAAAATATGACTCCCAATGGGACAATAGCATAGAGTATAATTTGTTGGTATTGTTTCAATGGCTTGTTATTGAACAGGAAAATAATGAAGCCAGCAAGTGCGGCGTAATGAAACAATGTTCCAATTATCAGACTAAGAATGGCTAATTTGTTTTTCTTCTGAACCCGATAGTAAATGGCAAATAGGAAAAGGGCAGATGCTACAGCTGTTCTTATTTGGATTAAGTCATGTAATTGGTAATAATGGGAAATGTATATTGCAAGTGTTACTAAGGGCATTTGTGACATCTTCCAAATGATATTCAGCCGAAGAGGTATAGATATAATTGCATAAGTAAAAAACAAGGCATTAATGCCAAATCCCAGTGAACTCAAGTAATAGCTGATGATGGTAAATGAAGGCTCTCGTAATCCTGATTCTAGTGTTTTGGCACTATAATACATTCGCTCATAGTTGTCAGAATCGGGAGTGTCATAGATGTCACGCATTCCTGCTATAAGTATCATTCCAAGTCCTACTAGGACAAACAAGATAATTCTGTCTCTCTCTTGTATGCGTTCTTCAACAAAAGAAAAGACTATGCAAATGGCAAATATGATAAGGATCCCTAATAACATGTAAATCTAGGAGTTTTTGCCTTTTAATAAGATGTAACATGAAAGGACGAAAAAAGATAGAATCGACATGAACAGGGCTGCCAGCGTTCTCTTCGGACCTGCAGGCTTAAACGGGACGGAGGCACTCTCAATGATGGTAAATGCAGGGGTTGCCTCCTGTAGTTTTGCACTTGCAGACTGTACTTGAGTGTTCAAAGCAGAGTATATCCCCCACTTAGCCTCCATCTCATTTTCCAGAGTTTCTGCTTTGGTCATTGATGACGAACGTACGGCATTGGTATGGCCATCGGCATAAGCGGAATACCGCAGTACTGCTTTGTCATATTCTATTCTGGCCTTATCACGGAGTTTCTGATAGTGTTCATAGTCGATACGGGTCTTATTCGTACGATACTTGATAATGAATTCTTGCAGCTTCTGACACGTTGCTTCTGCCATCGTTGCACTCACCAGCGGGTCTTGGTCAGTTACAACCACATGCACAATATCCGTTTTCTTATCATAGCGACATGTGATGTTATTTTGAATAGCTTTGAAAACGGCATCTTGCTTTTTCGTATGTTTAAATACAGAAATCTGTCCTTTGTGGTCAGATGCGTTATCTGGTGTGTCGTCAAACGCTTCTTTCATCTTGCCTATAAGATATTCCCACCATGCTTCTTTCTGGTGATCGCTCATATAAGAATAGTAGTCGCATTGGATGCCACCGTCCTTTGTCTTAATCTGAACGGCCATTAGGTCTGCAATGAAATTCTTCGACTTCACAACCTCAGGATATATCTCTGCATAAATAGCATCTTGGGACCCCAGTTTGGCCAGCGAAGCGCCCAGTCCGAACGATGAGGCTATTGATTCTAATGAGCCGGAAACGGAAGGGCCTGTCGGCTCTGGTGCCAGGCTGACCTCACTCTTGTAGTAGCGCGGGATGCAGACCATCAGCAGATAGGTGACAATAAGTGTTGTCCCCATTACATAATAATATTTCTTCTTATGTGGCTTGAGCCTCTTATATATTTCGGCAAAGTCAATGGGCGTTTTCTTATTTTCTTCCATACTTACTTCTTCAAAAGGTTAGCAATGGTGGCAGCCATCATACCGATGCTGGTGCCTGTTGAGGCCATCATGATGCGCTCGGCAGCTGTCATCTTGTGGATGGCCTTGGTGGGAACTACTATTTCACAACCTGGGGCAATCTTTGTGTTACGCCCCACTTTGGCTATCATACCGTTCATGTAGAGGATATAGGTGTGACGCTTCTTGGCATCACTGCTGAAGCCTCCTGCCTGTTCTATATAATAGCTGGCTTTCTTTCCTTCCTTGAATGCCACTGCATTGGGATGCAAAACGGCTCCGTTGATTTTCACCGTTCCATTATATTGTGGCACCACGATACGGTCACCGTCACGCAGCAGTATGTCGTCGTCACTGCCTGGATGGGCTAAAGCCTTCTCCAGTTCTATACCTACAGAATAGAAGTCAGCGATATTGAATCTGCTTAATTCGTATTGTTCCTGTTTGTCAGCGAGTTGTACCATAGCCATTGCATTAGCACTCGTTTGGGTCATTTCGAGCATGTTGCGATGCTGCTGCTCCTTAGCCAGACGGAGCGTTTCTTCCAATCTTACTCGCTCTTCCTGATTGAGCTTGCGCTCCAGTCTTGCACCTTTTACATAAGCTATATGGTTAGGACCGCCAGCCTTCTTGATGATATCGCTCAGACGGGTCTCGCGGTTCGACAGACCATAGACTCCGGCAAACATCACCTCGCCTTCCACTCTTACGCTTTGCTGGGTGGTGTAGCCTGCACTTTGGTGTACATAGACCTGATCGAAGGGCTGTAGCACAAAGCCTGGATGCTCCTCAATCGTCAGTCCGTCCTTCAGGGCGAAGGTAAACGTCTGGGCTATCACGGAGTCTGCCTCCACTGCCGACGGATTGGTCTTTCTACGCGATACTTCCACTTTCTTGGTCGAGGCTGAGTTCTTTAGTCCGCCCGCCTGCAGGATGAGGTCTTCGATGGTAGTATTCTCCGAGAAATGATAGACACCAGGATATTGCACCTCGCCAAGAATGGTCAGGGTTTCCTGTTCCTGCACACTCGAACGGGTGGGTACGAACAGGACGTCCTCACTCTGGAGCATCACGTCGGGTTGTGTCTCGTTCATGATACTCTCCAGGTCGATGGCAATAGTGGTCAGTTTGCGGTCGGGCTTCATGCGATGGATAATGGCATGCTTGGCAAACGCATATTCCGTTATGCCAGAAGCAGCCTTGATGACCGAACGAACACTGTTCGATTGTTCTCCCAACTGGTACATACCAGGACGGAACACGGCACCTTTCACCTCTACCATGTTCTCATAGCGGGGAATGAGCGAGTCAACACATACCGAGTCGTTGTCATACAGACGGAACGAGTTGGCATCGAATTCCTCGACGTTGAATACGGTATAGTTGCCATTTGCCTTGCGATAGACGCGAGTATATTTCGTAAACGCATCGCCTTTATATCCTCCCGAATAGCGGAGTAGGGTAGCCAGCGACTCGTTGCCCTTCATTTCATACCACATGGGGCGTTTTACCTTACCGCTGATATTCACCAGATTATCGTAGGTACCCACCTGAATGATGTCATTGTCAGTCAAACGGACGTTACCAGTCAGTTTTCCGTTGAGCATGTAGTCATAAACATCCACTACGCTCAGCAATCTGCCTCCTCGGAACACTTTGATGTTACGCAAGGTGCCTAAGTCACCCACGCCGCCTGCCATGTGCAGTGCATGAAATACGGAGGCGAAGGCTGACAGGGTATAGCTGCCAGGCTTCTTCACTTCACCCAGCACGTTGACGGTAATCGTGCGTGTCTGTCCTAACGTCATCTGTATCTGCGAGTCCTGATAATACTGACCCAGTCGGCTCCTTAGTCGTTGCTTGGCCTGTGCAACGGTCAGTCCACTCAGTTCTATCACACCTCCGTTCTCCACCGTAATGGTGCCGTCGGGTGAAATAGTAGTACTGATCTGGTCGCTCGAAGCGCCCCAGATGTCGATATTCACCATATCGCCAGGACCTAATACGTAGCTTTGTGGCGTGGCGATATTCATTTCCGGCTCAAAGGTCAGGTATTTCTTGTTGAACATGTCACGTCCGAACAC
>Ga0256407_10011696_pt1 | contig 12086 bp, 9 predicted proteins | sample RumenRJG_04DNA_FD_193489 | JGI IMG/M metagenome (GOLD analysis project Ga0256407, IMG submission 193489) | Bovine rumen microbial communities from Lethbridge, Alberta, Canada - RJG_04 | ecosystem: Host-associated > Mammals > Digestive system > Stomach > Rumen | place: Canada: Alberta | collected... | reverse complement strand
TATGTTTTTTTACGTGATAGAAATTGGGATGTTGTTATAATTACCGCGTCAAAGGGAAAAAGCATTGTTTTAAAAGATCTCTATCAGTATAAAGACAATTGCTTCCCTGAATTAAGATATAATTGCTATGAGTTCCAACAAAAAAAAGTGCATAAAATATGTAGCAATATTATAAAGGTTATTGGCGATACTAGTGGTGAGGTAATAATAGAGTCAACATGTTTGGAGGAGTCCACTTGGGCGGAATATGTGGCTGAAATGATCGGTGCTAAGCATATATTATATACATTACAAGAATCGAATGTCATTTCAAATAGAGATTTTTTTAGTTTTCTTGAGTTTAAACATAAGAGAAGGGAATTAGCTGGGATTACTCAAGGTTCTATAAAACAAATGTTTGCCCCCTTTAAAACCATAGATACCGTGTTGTCGTACAGTCTTTCTGCAGCATGTTCAAATGTTGAAGAAAATGTCCCAATCCCTGATATAGATGGTTTAGAAAACCAGAATTACGATAAGATTGTGGGGTGTCTGAGCCGTTTGGACAAACCTTTCGTAGAACAGGGGATCGTTGGATTGATAGGTTATTGCAAGAAGTATTCATCTTTAAAAGTGGGATTATTACTTATAGGCGGTGCGCCGGTTAGCTATATTAAAAGAATAAAGAAGATTACATCGAGTGTGCCAAACTTGAAGGTTGTAATAACTGGTTATATATATCCAGTCCCAACTGGTTTGTTGGAGATGTGCGATGTACTATTCTCATCAGCCGGAAGCGCTAGGGTGTGCGAGCGATCAGGCGTCCCAACTATATCATTTGACAGCAATGATCTGAAACCTATCGGGATACTTGAAAGAACCACAAATAACTCTATGTTTCGGGGGGCTGATGAACCAGAGCTTGACTTTGTTAATTTACTTGAAGATGTTATTGACAGAAAGAAATTTAACAGGATAGAAAGTCATTATAACACCAATCCTATAGACTATTCCTCTCACCTGAATTTTCTTGCATTATCTGATAAGACGCAGGATTATTATGATGTTATGTCAATACAATTAGTTTCTATAAAAGAAAAAAATAGAAGTAGAGTGTTGAATGTGTTAGGTGCTAAGTTCTACTCATTCCTGGGAGCATGGAAGTCACGTAATGCGTATTAAGTTTAAAATCAAGGCTTTATTTATGAGAAGAATACTGTATTGTGTATTATTTCTTACATTTCTATTTTCTGGCAATTTTAAAGTGAGTGCTAATCCTGTCATCCTTAAAAAAGGGACCCTGCTTGAAAAGCAGATAGTGCAGGCGAATACGACGTATGAGGTGGGTGACGACTTTAATTTAGGTGGTAAAACACTCACACTGCCTAAGAACGTTTGTTTGGATTTCAGGGGCGGCTCTATTTCCGGTGGGACTATCGTATTCAATCAGACATCATTGGTTAATCCCTCTTTCCGCAAGTCTCACTTTCGAGGAAGTGTTGAGAATGATTATTTCAACATCAATGACTATGGTGCAAGACCGGGAGACAAAACTGTAGATAACGCTGTTTTGATAAATGAACTGATAGGCCTGAAGAATTCTGGGGGCAGTGACAGAGATGCTAAAACCATACATATCCCCAATGGCACATACTATATCAAAACTCCTATCAACCTCTGGGCTGGATGGGAGGCTCCTGTTACATTAGAAGGGAATGGCAATACATCTACACTATGTCAACTGTCAGATAATGAGCATATCTTAAAGGTATATGAATGCCACTATGTGAAGAATTTGAGGTTGACATACAACAAAAGACAAGGATTGAAGAATACTAAAGCGGTGGCAATAGCTTGTCAGCGTGCCATTTTCTCGTTGTTTGAAAATCTGACCATCTGTAAAGCTTTTACGGCTTTTGGTTACATTACTCTCAATGAACAGAAGCAGGGTTTCAATCCAACAGGGTATAAGGATCAGTGCTATGTCTCTTGCAATTTCAGGAATATACGGATTTATGAGACTTCCAGTTACGCTTTTGATTTCAAAAAAGAATTTCCTCAAGGTGATAGCGGGAGCGCGTATGACAATATTTATATTAGCAGTAATGATTGGTTAGGGAATATTAAAGATAATGTACAGACTGGTGCGATAAGGGGAGATAACACAATGGCTTGTTTCACTCAGCTCAATATAGAGGGGGCGAACTATACAGGGGCACTGATAGACTTAAGTGGCATGTCAAGGGTCTCGGTTGAGAGTTTGCATTTGGAGGGCATTAAGAATATGCCATCCATTGCCAAAATACAGGTGCAATCAGTGGCTTCGTTTAATATAATAGATGTACAAAGGTGTGAGTTCAGTAGTTCACAATATAATTTATTTGAAATTAGAGACAGTGGGCTAGCGAATGTAAAGTTGCTGACATTGCGACAAGACTGCAGGAAAACGAGCACAGAGCTGAAGCCTGTTCTTTCAAGCAATTTGCAGCGATTGAAAATAGAACAGAAGCTTGACGCTATTAAGCTATTCTGAAATACGATTAATTCATGAAGAGAATATTTAATTTATTAATAGCGCTATATCCAATATTATCTGGGTACGGACTCTCATTGAGCCTCGACTTTGGTAGTATATTGTTGTTTGTCTTTGGAGTGGGTTGCGTCATTGCGTATCCCCGGAAATTCCGTATAAAAATGCCAGAGGGGTATATGCTATTCTTCGTTGTAGCATTACTTTTGTCTTTAGTATGGGCAAGATCAGTACCTTTGCGATTACTGCTATTCTCTGTGAACTTAGTCTTCGCGTGTTGCTTTGCAGAGAAAGAATTGCTCTGGAAATACTATAATATTATTGTTTGGGTATGTGTGGTTTTCTTTTTGGCTCAAGAAGTTTCATTTTATATTATTGGTGTTAGGCCAAGTGGAATACTGTCTTTTTTGCCGACTGTTTATGGAGGGGATAATGCTGGTTTAATTGAGGAAACAGTAACAAGTGAACGATCTTCATCTTTTTTCTTGGAACCCTCTTACTTCGCCCAATTCTTAATACCTTATGTGGTCATTAATTTGTTTTCTACCAAGAAGAATGAACGTAAGCAGGCTGTAATTGCTTCTTTCATTTTAGTGCTGATACGTTCGGGGGTCGGAATCATGGTGCTTGGAATAATATGGTTGCTATGGTTCTTATTTAGTAATATTAAGGCTCGCACCAAAATTATATCCCTTGTGTTTATAACCATGACACTCTTGGTGTTAACGTATACAGCAAGTGGTTTTTTGGACTATTTTTTAAGTCGAAGTGATGAGTTGTTATCGTTTACCGGCGATGAGCAATACCAATCATCGGGTTTTATTCGTATTTTTAGAGGTTATTTCGCTTTTGCTAATACATCCTTCCTGAATAAATTATTCGGTTCTCCCCCAGAAGTAGTACAGGCCTTATTAGAAGGAAGTATTTATTTTGGTAAAGAGAGTTCAAACTTTATCAATGGCATACAGACGCTCTTGTTCTACCATGGGATTTTAGGAACAATCTTGTATTTGCGACATTTGTTATTACTCCCATATAAAACTGGAAGTAAAACATTGTTGATTTTATCTATATCAATTATTGTTTTATTATTCCCAGAGCAGTTCTATCTCAGTTCACGCTTATTTGTGATGATAGTTTTTATGTATTTGATAAGGAAAGATATCAAAAATGTATTTGAGAAAAGGAGACTAATTAAAAATGACATAAAAGTATGAAGACGTTGTTTGTTGTTTATACTTATCTTGGAGGACATGGTGGAGGAGTGTATGCTGAGAGGACGAATGCGAACTTGTTTGCAGCCCTATCGGAAAAAATGACAATCTTATATCCTTATAAAGAAGGTGAAGATCTTAGGGGAATTAACACTGAAGGTCTAGAACTTATACCTGTAATAGATAACCGGGGTAGAATACGAAAGTTTTTTGATCTGCTGGTAGGAAAAATGCATCGTTATAAGTTGGATTCATCTTTCTTCGATAAGAAAAAGTTTGATGTTGTGGTCTTTGATAGCAGTGTGGTTAGTTCTAGACTTATAAATCGATTTAACCGGGCTGGCATTAAAACAATCACTATACACCACAACTATCAAATACAATATTTAATGGGTGATGGTTCTCGTCTTACGCTGTTGCCAAACCTGTTTTGGACATGGATTTATGAGGGGCAGGCAGTAAGGAATAGTGATTTAAACCTCACGCTTACACAGCAAGATATTGAATTGTTACAAAAGCATTACTCAAAGAATGCCAAGATGGAAGTGTTAGGTGTGTTTGAATATGGCCCTAGTGAAACCATTGATTTACCATCAAGGCAGAGAGGTCATCATTATGTGATGACTGGAGGTCTGGGGTCAAAACAGACCGAGGATTCTCTTTTAAAGTGGATTGATGATTATTATCCTATTTTGAAAGAAGCAGATGCAGAAGCGCAGCTGACGATAGCTGGTAGTAATCCATCAGAGAGATTATCTCACGTTCTCCAAGAATCAGGGATTGAACTAATTGTCTCGCCACCTGATATGAAACCAATACTTCTAAATGCGGATTATTACATAAATCCAGTAGATTGTGGAGGTGGTTTGAAATTAAGGAATCTGGATGGACTGAAATTTGGTTTGCCTGTATTAACCCACAAGGTGTCGCTGAGAGGCTATGAAAAGATGCAGGTGCAAGGATTTATTTTCTCCTATGAAAACAGAGAAGAATTCGCGGATGGTGTACGTAAAATGCTGACAGTAGAAGATGGAAAGGATGCTATACGCCAAAAGTATAGGGAGATGTACGAGTTTAAATATGGTGTAAGGCATCTCGGTAATATATTGAAGAAGTATTGTTTTATGTAATCGTTATGGTTGTACTGATAAGATGTAATGATATAATATCTGACCCCCGGGCAATGAAGTATGTTCGTTTCTTGCAAGAGAAAGGGATTGATTATAGACTTATTGGCTGGGATAGGGACGGTCGCATAGATGACATGCCTAATGCCGTGTTTTGGAAAAAAAAGGCTGGGTATAATGTGGGCGGCCTTAGTGCTGTGAAAAATAGATTGGGATGGATGTTTTTTGTTTTAAGGCAGCTTCGTAAATTGGACAAAGAACACGTTGTCCTTCACGGGTGTGATATAGATAGCGCTTTCCCAGCAGCATGTTATAAACTTTTTAATCATAAAGCAAAGTTGCTTTTTGATGTATTTGATTGGTTTTCTGCGACGCTATATAATCAAAAGCGATATATTCTAAAAGCTTTTGGAATTATGGAAAGGTTTACTGTGAAGCATTCCAATAAAATTGTTATTTGTGAACCAGAGCGTATAGAACAAATACCTTTCCAGGTTGATAATTCTCTTGTGACGGTTTTACCTAATATTCCTTTTTTTAATGATGATTCTTTTCTAGTAAAAGATAATGCTAAGAGTTTTTCAAATGGCTTACTTACATTTTCGTATGTAGGAGGATTTTCAAAGGAGCGTTGCTTGTTTGAAATTGTCGAATTAGCAGAGAAAGGGCTCATTAATCTTGCTATAGCAGGATATGGCGAAAAAGAATTGGAAGAAAAGTTAGATAGTCTTAGAAATTGTCCGAATGTAAGATATTATGGGAAAGTCCCTTATCAAGAAGGGCTTAATATTTCTTTCAACTCAGATGTGATGTATGCAATGTATTCTAAAGTTAATCCTAACAACATATATGCTGCTCCTAATAAATATTACGAGTCGATGTTTTTGGGCAAGCCTATTTTTTCAACAAAAGGGACTATTGTTGAGAAGAAAGTTCTATTAAATGAAACTGGATATGTTGCGGAAGAGAGCTTAGATGAGATAAAGACAGTCATCGCAACAATAACAAAGGAAAGTATAATATGCTATGGAGAGAATGCACATAAACTTTGGAAAGAAAAGTATGGATGCTTTACGGCCCAATGGCTAGAAAATGAATATTTAAACTTTATTCAAGAATAATCAATATTTAATATATTATGTCAATATTTAAAGACAAAACCCTCTTGATTACAGGAGGTACTGGTAGTTTCGGTAACATGGTACTGAAACGTTTTCTTGAGAGTGATATTAAGGAGATTCGTATCTTCAGTCGTGATGAAAAGAAACAGGATGATATGCGTCACCATCTACAAGCCGCATATCCTGAAGCTTCTAAAAAGGTGAAGTTCTATATTGGTGATGTACGTGACCGCCAGAGCATCGATATTGCAATGCGAGGAGGAGTGGATTACATCTTCTCTGCTGCTGCATTGAAGCAGGTTCCTTCTTGTGAATTCTTCCCGATGCAGGCTGTTGAGACAAACATCATTGGTACAAACAATGTGCTGGAGTCTGCTATTGCACATGGTGTTAAGAATATTGTCGTTCTTTCTACGGATAAAGCTGCATATCCTATCAATGCTATGGGTATCTCCAAAGCTATGATGGAAAAGGTGGCTGTTGCTAAGGCACGCCAGTTGGGAGATAATGCACAAACAACCATTTGCTGCACCCGCTATGGCAATGTAATGGCCAGCCGTGGTAGTGTGATTCCCCTTTGGGTTGACCAGATGGAGGAAGGCAAGCCCATTACTATTACAGATCCGCAGATGACTCGTTTTATGATGACGCTCAATGATGCTGTAGATTTAGTCATCTACGCTTTTGAACATGGTAAGAATGGTGATTTGTTTGTTCAGAAAGCACCTGCAGCAACATTGGATGTGCTGGCTGAGGCATTGAAGCAGACTTATGCCAAGATTGATCCAAAGTATGGCAAGACTGAGGTAAAGGTGATTGGCACACGCCATGGAGAGAAGATATATGAGACACTGGTAACCCGTGAAGAGATGGCACGTGCTATTGATATGGGTGGTTACTATCGTATTCCTTGTGATGGTCGTGACCTTAACTATGATAAGGTTGAAGGTGGTAATCCTGAGATCGATAAGATGGAAGAGTATCACAGTCATAACACCAAACGTTTGACTGTTGAGGAGATGAAGGAACTTTTGCTGAAACTCACCTTTATCCGTGAAGACCTTGGTTTGCAGCCTCGCGCTCATGCTAAAGAAATACGTTCTGAATAATAAACAATAGCAATATGAAATTCTTTATTTGTGGCTGCAATGGTATGGCTGGTCATACCATCTGCTTATATCTTCAGGAGCAAGGACACGAGGTCTATGGCTTTGACCTTCAGGAGTCTAAACTCATTAAGAGTTTTGCCGGCAATGCTTTTGATACAGAAACTATAGGTCGTGTTATTAAGGAGGGTAATTATGATACTGTTATCAACTGTATTGGTGTACTGAATCAGTTTGCAGAGAATAATCATGCTTTGGCTGCATTTTTGAACAGTTATTTTCCGCACTTCCTTGCAAAGACTACAGAAGGTACAGACACCCAGGTAATCCACATGACTACCGACTGTGTGTTTTCTGGAAAAAAAGGAAGCTATACAGAGCATGACTTACGCGATGGTGAGACATTCTATGACCGCAGTAAGGCACTTGGCGAGTTGGATGATGACAAAAACCTCTCATTGCGTAACTCCATTGTTGGGGCAGACATCAATCCTAAAGGCATTGGACTGTTGAACTGGTTCATGAATAATACATTAGGAGAGCATCCTGTAGTGAATGGTTACACCAAAGCTATGTGGACTGGTCAGTGTACTTATCAGTTGGCCAAGACTATGGAAGCTGCTGCCAAGGAGCGTGCTCACGGCTTGGTGAATGCAGTCCCGGATACTGACATCTCTAAGTATGAACTCTTGAAGCTCTTCAATAAGTATTTGCGTGGTGGTCGTGTTCAGATTAATCCTGTTGAAGGAGTTAATGCTGACAAGAGCCTGAAACGTACCAACTGGGATTTCAACTACCGTATCCCTGACTATGAGCAGATGGTAGCTGAAATGGCAGAGTGGATTTACAAGCATAAAGAATTATATCCCCATTATAATATTTAGGAGAATGACTGACTTCAAGGGCAAAAGTGTATTGATGTTCTCTCCATACGGTGCCACGAAGCACTATGGGGAGGCGATTAAAAGTGAATTAGAGCGTAGAGGAGCGGTTGTATATGGTTATGATGAGCGCCCTTCTCAAAGGATGCTATCGAAGATAATAGTCAGGCTTTTTAAGAACACAATACCGCAGTTGTTTGACAATTATATTAATAAGATACTAGATGAGGTGTCAGGCCACAAGATAGATTTTATTCTTATTTGCAGGGGGGAAGCTTTTGCTCCTCTATCAATTAATCATCTTAGAGAAGCCTTTCCTCAAGCCAAAGTAATCTTGTATCTCTGGGACATATTAGCATATTGCAATAAACGCAATATAATACAATGCTGTGACAGGGCTTTTTCTTTTGACCCAGAAGACGTATTAAATAATAAGGGATTGACGTTTAGACCTACTTTTTTTGTTGACCAATATGCTCACGTGGAAAATAGTGAGAGCGAATATGATATGGCATTTATAGGAACAGTTTATCCACCACGTCAGAAGACTATCAAGTTTCTTACGAAATCTTTCCATGATCAGGGATACTGTTTCTACAGGTACATGTTTGTCCCAAGTATTATTATTTATATAAGGAATTTGTTTAAGGGCTTCCCCTTTTTCCATATTTGGCAAATACATTTTAAACCTTTAACAATTGAAGGTATTACAAAGGTGTTGTCGTATTGCACATCAATCATTGATATCAATCCACCTGTTCAGAAAAGTTTGTCGACACGGCCTTACGAAGCAATGGCGGCCCATAAGAAGTATATTACAACAAATAGAGAAATTGAGAATTACGATTTTTATAATCCTAACAATATTTTTGTTATTGATTTGGAGAATCCGATAATTCCAAAATCGTTTTTTGAGAAACCTTTTGAGGAGGTACCTCAAGAAGTATTATATAAATATTCGGTAAAGGGACTCGTAGACGATTTATTTAAAGAATAAGCAGTGAAAAGAAAATCTTATAGTGGTAAACAAATCCTTGTTCTGGAAGGGTATACCAAACAGTCGTTGCCTTTTATCCGTGAGTTTAAAAAACTTGGGTGCGAAGTATCTGTACTCTGCGGTTCTAAATGGGATTGTGGTTATGTATCTCGGTATGCAGATCATAAGATCCTTGGTGTGTGTGACCTGCACAAATCAGTAGAATCTGAAGAGTATATCGTGAAATTAGTCAAGACCGGAAAATTCGATATGGTGTTTGCACCATTTGAATTCTCTGCCCGCATTCTGTCGCACAACAAGGAAGAACTCTCTAAGTATGCCATCATCTATGCCAATGAGCCAGAAGTATTTGACCGTGCGAACAATAAGGAAGAGGTGATGCGGGTATGCATGGAGAATGGTATTCCATGTCCGCAGACTTTCTTTGGCATAGAGAAAGCTGAGGATATTGATGGAAAAGTACAGTTCCCAGTTATCATCAAGCCGCACAGTATGTATGGCGCTAGAGGATTCCATATTTTCCACTCATCAGAGGAGATGAAGAGTTATGTAATAGAACATAATATTCATCTTAAAGAATATGTGATTCAGGAGTATATTCCTGCAGGCAGCCGTGTGATGGGTGGCAATGTAATGGTAGACAGGAATGGAGTTGTGAAAAGTTCGTATCTCTACATCTGCGAGCATTTATTCCCAGAAGAAGGTGGAACAAGTACGCTAAATGGTATCTATGTGCGCCCTGAGGTGAATGCCTATTGTGAGAAACTCGTAACCATGATGGGCTTACGTGGAGAAATTGGAGTTGACCTGATGCTTGACTGTCGCGATAATGTTTGCAAGGTGATTGAAATTAATCCCAGGCCGGTTCACGGCATTGCATTAGGGTTTTATGCCGGGGTAAATCATGCCCAGCAGATACTTGAAGATGCCTTTGGAATGGAGGTGACACCTATGGAAGTGACTAAACCGAGTACCGCTTCCAGAATAGGACAGACAGATATGTTGTGGTTCTTGAAGTCAAAAGATCGTTTCCGCAGGATGTCGTGGAGATTGGGATACAAGAATGTCAAAGAACAGATGTTCTATTGGGATGATCCGTTGCCTTGGTTTGCATTCTTGTGGAGTGGTATCAAGGACTTCAAAAAGAAGATGAAAGAAAAAAAACAATAGTTTGAGTTTAAAAAGTTTAATTGTTTAACAGTTCAATAATACTCATTGTATATGCGAGACTTAAGTTATTTGAAAGATTGCCCCATTGCCGTTCTGGGTGCTGGTGCAGTAGGTATGACGCTGGCAGCTGATTGTAAGTTGGGCCAGCCTGAGAGAGAAGTTAGGCTTTATAGCCGCAGTCCTAAATCTATCGCTTATATGGATCGTACAGGTATCCAGATGGATGGCATCCAGCGCAACCTCTATGGTTTTGAGCGCAGTGGTCGTGCCCGTTTGGATATGTACACTACGGACATGGCTGAGGCTGTGAAAGGTGCTAAGTTTATCCTGATGTCCATTCCCGCATTGGCTCATGAAGACTATCTGAGAAAGCTTGTTCCGCTGCTGGAAGATGGTATGGTGATTCACACCTATCCTGACAACTATGCCAGCTTCCTGCTCCGCAAGTTCATGCGCGAAGCAGGTTGCACCAAGGATGTGATTATTGGTGGCTGGGGTAGTGCGCCTTACGGAACCCGTGTAGAGAAGATTCAGGGTTTCTGGACTAATCACGTAGGTATTAAGTACCGTGCAATTTCTCTCCGTGGAGCCTGCTTGCCCATGAGCGATATGGATGACTTCATTGAGAGTGGTAAGTATCTGCCTTGCATGGACAGTGTTTATACTGGCAATGGTCCTGACCGTGGTGACACTATGATTGACATTGGTTTCTCTAACATCAACCCTGTGATTCACGTTCCCGCATCTCTGCTGGGTGTTTCCAGCATGGAAAACTGGTCGCTGGTTTATGGTAATGCGCCTGAAAGCTACTCTATGTATAGCCATGGCTTGTGTCCTTCTATCTGTCGTGTGCAATATCAGTTCTATCAGGAGCAGGTGGCTATTGCTAAGGAACTGGGCATAGACTATCCTAAATGGGATTATGAAATGTTCTTCAGCCGTCGCTCTATCCTGACTCAGGAGTATATGGGCTTGGATGAGAATGGTAAGGATAACGTGGTGTTCCCGCTTGACAAGCCTTGCGACGAAGGCAACACTGGTCCTAACAACATCAACCACCGTTATATCACTGAGGATATTCCTGTGGGTTGTAAGATCTACCACGACCTTGGTGTGAAGTTTGGTGTGCCTACACCAATCATTGACGCCATGATTACCATTGGTGGTGCATTCCACGAGAAGAGCTTCTATAAGGAGACCAAGTACAATCTGGATTATCTGGGTATTGGTCACATGACCAAGGAGCAGCTTCGTGACTATCTGTATACTGGAAAGTATACGCCTAAGGCATAATGCCTAACTATAGCCCTGCGGTGGGTGATACTGCCGTAGGGTACAAATAATGATTTATCGTTTTCTATGTACAAATTCATAAAGAGGTTATTTGATTTTTTTTGTGCATTACTGGCACTCATAGTATTGTCCCCTATATTCCTGTTGACAGCAATAGGAATTCTTATTAGTGACTGGGGACCCATATTCTATAAAGCAAACCGTATTGGGAAAGGGAACAAACCTTTCAAGATGTATAAGTTCCGCTCAATGAAGGTGCTGAAAGCGCCCAAGAAGGGTTCTGAAGCCAGCCTGAGACCTGATGAAGACAGAATATTTCCGTTTGGTCATTTTATCCGAAAAGCCAAGATTGACGAACTGCCTCAGCTGATAAACATCCTTAACGGAACAATGTCTATTGTTGGCCCAAGGCCCGTAGCTGAGGATCAGTTTGACATGTTCCGCTATGGGAAATGGAACGAGGCTGCTAAGGTGCCTGTTGGTTTGAGTGGTCCGGCAGCTCTGTATGATTACATCTATGGTGACCAGATTACGGATGAAAAGGAGTATATGGAGAAAGTGTATCCCACACGTAGAGAGTTGGAATATACTTACGTTCAAAAAGCAAGCATATGGTATGACCTAAAGATGATTGTTTATACGGTCATCTGTATTGTGTATTCGTTGTG
>Ga0256407_10011694_pt1 | contig 12087 bp, 9 predicted proteins | sample RumenRJG_04DNA_FD_193489 | JGI IMG/M metagenome (GOLD analysis project Ga0256407, IMG submission 193489) | Bovine rumen microbial communities from Lethbridge, Alberta, Canada - RJG_04 | ecosystem: Host-associated > Mammals > Digestive system > Stomach > Rumen | place: Canada: Alberta | collected... | reverse complement strand
TCGACGGCTTGGGTATTCAAGGACGGCGACTGGTACTATATGACGGCACAAGGCTATGTCTTCTCGAAGCAGATGTACATCATGCGAAGCCGCAATCCGTGGGGACCGTTCGAGGAGTGCCACCAGCTATGGACGATGCCTTGGGTGCTCGACAAGGTAGGCGTTCGCACCTACGGCAAGTTCTATATGCCACACCTTCACCAGTCGCTTTCAAGAGAAGGCGAATTGGTCTTCTCTACCAATACGGACTGTGAGAACTGGAACGACAACTTCAATTCGAAAGGCTCTGCAGACTTCTACCGTCCTTTCTTCTTTCGTATTTATAACTGGAAAGCTATCTTTGACGAATGAAACAGATAAAATATCTTCTCCTTTGCTTATTGTTTGCCTCATGCTACAAGCTCATCTCCACCTTTGCTCCGAGCGAGGTTGAGCCGGGACAGACGTTCGAGGTCAGCTTCACAATTGTCGATGATGGCTCTGATACTCAGAACTTTGTAACGGACTGGAGCTATGCTGGCGTTCGAGTTCCGAGAGGCTGGACAGTGACCGTTCCCGATGGTGCGCACCAGCAATTTGCCGAAGACTGGGTTTACTACCAAGACGGCTCTAAAGTCAACAGTTCGCACAACATGGAACCCTGCGAGAAGCTCACCTCGTTCTATAATTCTGCTTGCCCCAAGACAGGCTACACGTGGGCTGGCTTCAAGAGCGTGAACAAGATACCGAAGAACATCTCTGCTTGTTGGCGCAATGGCTGCGACAGCATTCGTGTCACTTTCCTCATCACCGTTCCCGAAGACGCTAAGCCTGGTCGCTATACGATTGACTTTATGGGCGGCGACGAAGAAGACGATGCTGGCATCGACAAATACAACCGCTACACAGATGCCTCGGACTCGCGTCTCTTCCACGTCGGCACAGCTGCAGGCTCGTACGTCGATAACCGGAATGCTTCCCTTGCACGCACAGTCATCGTGACGGAAGCAACAGGAATCATCTCCTCCGCCCCCACTCCCGAGAAAGAGGGAAACAGTTATGACCTCAGCGGACGCCCAGCAACGAAGCAAAGCAAACTTGTCATCAAAAACGGTAAAAAGATCGTACGGAAATGAAGAGAATCAACCGCCTCTGTCTATTAGCCCCACTCGGCCTGTTATGCCTTTCAGCTCAGGCACAGGACTATTCGATGGTAGTCAATACCATTGAAGGCAACTCCGCTGTCTATCCGACGAGCCAGGTCGAGTCTGTCGTCTTTACCGACGAGCCGACAGAGCCCGTCACGCCTTCCACCAAGATACAAATGAAACGGAACATCGTCTTCCTCGGTCACAGCATCTGGCGAAACGACAATTATTTCGTGAAGTATCAGAACTCGGGCTCGTTCGTGACGCCTTTCACTGGCACTTTCAAAGGCCGCGGCTATCAGACGCTATTGCAAGAGGTGTTCGACTTCCCTTCTGCGACGTCGCTCGGGCCGAATGGCGGCTACAGCGGTTACTCTTTGGGAGGAACAAGTGCAACAGACGACAAGAGCATTGCTGTCGTCAGTCAACAGGCTGATAACGGCTGGCCAAGCGTGCAGAACGCCATCTGGACAATCGACTTCATCACCAACGACTTCAAGCGAAACGTGCCGCTCGGCACATTCTCCGACTATAAGAACGCCACAGGCCCTGCAACCTTCTACGGAGCGGTCCGTCAACTATACGACAAGATAAAGGAGTTGTCGGGTAACGACGTCATTATCGTCTTCGCCAATGCTGTGAAGCGAAATAACTCGAACTACACAAGCACAAGCCAGAACACCGTTGGCTGCACGCTTGCCGACTACGAGCTGGCTTTGCTGACCTGTGCCGCCTATAATACAAACTGGTATTTCGTGGACCAGAACCGCTTGTCGGGCATCACGGACGAGAACTTGCCTGCCGTCACAGCTGACGGCCTGCACCTCAATAATCTGGGCTACACGATGGCTGTCCGACCCTGGATAGATGTCCTTCGAACCTTAGCGAACAAGTAAGGTTTCCATTCGACAAAAAAAAACGCCGCAGGCGGCGATTTAATTTCCGCGTGCGGCGATGGCAATCCCCGCGTGCGGCGTTGGCAATCCCCGCGTGCGGTGTTTAAATTTCCGCACGAGGCGTTTTATATTTTCGATGCCAGCATCACGTAATCCACCGAGTTGACTTTACCGTCGCCATTAATGTCGGCAGCCCAGCGGACAGCGGCATTGTCCGGCAGACTCACGACGATACGGCGCAGCAAAGCGAGGTCCTCGGCATCCACCTTGCCGTCGTCGTTGACATCGCCCTTCTGATAGTTCTGCGCAGCATAATCCGAATCGCTCAGAGCAACAATGCGATAGAAGTCTTTCCATCCGGGCGACTCCTTGTACTTCTGCAACGTTTCTCTTGGAACGTGCAAAGTGCAACGCTGCTGGTCTTGCAGGGCAAAGGCTCCCTTCTCTGCCACAGGCGGCTCGGAAGCGTAGCAATAGAGATGCCTCATCGCAGGAAGATGCTCGAGCGCTCCATGACAGACGGTTCGAATGCGGTGATATAGCACCATCGACTTCAGCGAAGCACAGCAATAAAGCGTAAGCGTATCAATCAGTTCAGCGCGACGCGGCAATGTAATCTCCTGCAAAGACGTGCAGCCTGTAAAAGCACAGCTGCCATAGCGTCTGATATCTGTCGTGAAAGACACCTGCCGAAGGTTGTCGCACCCAATGAAAGCGCAACTGCCAACACCGTGAACCGTAGGAGGCAGCAGAACGGACGTCAGCCCTTCACAGCCGGCAAATGCACTGTTGCCAACCGTGTAGACCTGATAAGTCTTCCCCTTGTAGCTGATCTGCTCGGGGATAACAATATCGCCCGTATAGCTGTTGTATTCCACATTATTGTAAGATCCTTTATGCGTAACGTGCGCCATACTTGTCCCCACAATATTATAGTATACGCCGTCCACCTCTACGTCGTAGGCGTGGAGCAAGGCACAAGGCACAAAGAGCAGAAGCAGAAGAAACCGTCGCATTTAAAAATCGTAGAACATTTCGTAAACAGCCTCAAGCTGAGGATACATCCATCGAGCCAGACGCTGTCCGCCAGCTGCGTTCAGGTGCAAGCCGTCCTTGAAAAAGCCATTGGTGCCGCTGCCGATCTCCGTCATCGGACTGAGGTTGCTGTAGCTGTATGCATCGAGCACAATGAAAGAATAGTAGGCAGCCACCTCGCGGATGGCATTCACGTACTCACGGAAGGTTTTGCCCGTCGTGGGGTTAGTACCCTCTGTGATCGAATTGTTGCTTCCGATAACATACTCAGGCACATCGATTTCCGTACCGTGATGGATGGGAAGCATGATGACAATGGGCGTGTTCTTGTAGCGGTTTTGCAGTCCTTTGAAGAGACGATGCAATCCGGCATAAAAAGTGTATTTGCCCACCCTCGGTCCGTCGGAGAACTCGCCAAATGCAGCCGTATTGGTATGGCCAAAATCGTTCGTGCCGCCAAAGACGACAATCATATCGACCTTGCTCTCTACGGGCATCTTGCTGTAACGCTTATCGAAAGCGTTCGAGTCGTCACTACTCCTTGCTGCCATATGAGTGGCAGAGATGCCATAGTTCAGCGCCTCACAGCCCGTCAGACTTGCATATGCATTGACATATTCGGCATTCTGCGTGATGCTGTCGCCAAGGAAGGCAACCTTTTTTCCTTTCCAATGCGACTCGCGAACTTGTGCCACATAGACAGTGTCCTTGGGCGTATCGAAGTATGTAGCGTCCACTTCAGCCACATCACGAACCACGACGGAATCTATCTCCTCAACAGGAACAGCATGAGGCAACTCGCTCTGGCGATAGAGTATCGTCGCATACTGCTGCGCCCAAACAGATGGGCACAGCAGTATGAAGAGGAAAGAGACAAAGGCTTTCATCGTCTGCTACTGCTTTACGAGCGTTGCATCGTCAACGAGAATGTCCTGAGAGACAGAATAGGTGCTGTTCTTCGGATTCATGACGATGAGGCAGAGCGTTGTCGTCTCTGTCAAAGTGAATTCGAATGAAACAGGCGTCCATTCATTGTTATTGATATCGAAGAAGATGTTTGTGGTACCTTCTTTGGGATACGTGTAAGCGCCGACTGAGCCATCTGCATTAATGGGAACATAGCCGGGACGCGTCTGACAAACATCACCCGTTGTGGCCTTTGCATAATAAGAGAATGTGTAAGTGCCAGCCTCGAGTGTAATCTCCTGAGTCGCAAGACGTTTGTTCGTTGATCCAGGAGCAACGACGCGACAAGAGTAGTTGCCGCTACGAGCTTCCTGGTCCTGACTTAAGGTTGCATTGCTTGCAGTACTTGCCGACTTCCAACCAAGGGGTTCTGATGCACTTACCCACTCCTCAAAGTCGCCATTCACGAGGTCAGTCACAGGGTCGCCGCTAGGACCGGGCGTCGGGTCGTCGCCGCCTTGACCGCCCTGACCGCCATCACCCTGTTCCAGGATAACAACAGTGGCGTTCTGTATCTCAGGCGTAACTGCACCATTCTTCACATATTTCTTCAGTTTGCCGGTAATCGTAACCTTCATGCCGACGACGAATGCGTCAACGCCTTCGGGCAAGTTGGCCCAATAAGCTTCAAACATATTGTTGCCGCCCTTTTCGTCCGACATCCAGAAGGACTGCTGCATCTCACCGGTCTGCTGGCTTGCGCTGGGATTGCCAATAACTTCTGTGATGTAGCCCGTAACAGAATAAACCTCAGTTGATGTTGCACCATCAGCAAGGGCATTGGTCAATTGAACTGCCTCTGCACAAGTGATTGACGGACCTTCAATAGGAGTGACATCGCCGCCTTGGCCGCCCTGACCGCCGTCACCCTGTTCCAGAATAACAACAGTAGCGTTCTGTATCTCAGGCGTAACTGCACCATTCTTCACATATTTCTTCAGTTTACCAGTAATCTTAACCTTCATGCCAACAGCAAACGCATCAACGCCCGTGGGCAAATTGGCATAATATGCTTCGAACATATTAGCACCGCCCTGAGTGTCGGACATCCAAAAGGACTGCTGCATCTCACCGGTCTGAGGGCTTGCGCTGGGATTGCCGAAAACCTGAGTGATGTAACCCGTTACGGTATAAGTCTCAGCAGAAGTGCCGCCATCGGCAAGGGCATTGGTCAACTGAACAGCCTCAGCGCAAGTGACTTGCGTGCCTTCTTCCACAGGAGTCGTACCGCCGCCATCATCTTCAAGAATAGTCACTACGGCATTCTTCATCTCGGGAATAACGCTGCCAGAGTTGTTGACAAACTTCATCAGCTTGCCCGTTATCTTCACCTTTGTGCCTGCTGTGAAGGCAGTCACGCCTTCGGGCAGGTTGGCCCAGTAAGCCTCGAAGACCTTGCCGCCGTTCTTCGTGTCTGCCATCCAGAAGGTCTGCTGGTTGCGGCTTACGTTACCTACGACCTCAGTAATGTAACCTGTAATGGTGTAAGTCTCGGAAGACGTTGCGCCGTCGGCAAGGGCTTTAGTCAGTTCAACTGCCTCAGCACAAGTGACAGGAGTTCCCTCGTTTGTCCCTGAGCCACCACCTTGACCAGAGTTGCTGCTCTTGTCTGGCAGATTGTAGGGAGCAGGAACGTCAACACAGCTACTGAAAGCAAAAGCCGTCAGCAACATGAGTGCAAATGTTTTGAAAGTCTTTTTCATAATGTATATGTGTTATTGTTTGTTTCTACTTTATTTAGTCCAAGTCAAATCACTCTGTGTACGTGCAAGTATTTGCCAAGTGCCACGATAAATAGTGGCGATGCCGTAAAGCTCTACGGGAGTGGTGGGAATGGCAACGCCCTTAAAGGCAGCATAGGTGCTGGTACGAAGCACGCACTTGCTGCCCGCATTGCCTCCCGAAAGTGTTCTGTTGACGCAGTTGCTAACAAGGCTGACCGAACCGTCGTCGGGGGCGATGATAGGCGTGCCGTCACGACTGATAGTGACACCCGAGAGACGCACTACTCTACCTGCCTGCTGAGCCATCGTCTTGTTAGCATCGAAGTCAATAGTATCAACCTTTATTGTACCGAAAGCCAATGCCTCAGACATGCCATCCATAATGAGACGAACGTGTTTCTTCCATTCAGAGATTTCCATACGTCCAAGCCCTCCGTTATAAAGGCCGCCAATCTGAGCTTGATTGCCATAGCCACCGATATAGAGGTCCTTGAGACTGATGAGGAGCTTCTGACCGACAGGCATGAACGCACCTTGGTCGGAACCGTTGATGCCAATAATGATGCCTCCCGTTTCGTCTTGCACGGATAGCTGTTTATAAAGGTTATCGCCGTAGTCGTTACCGTTGACCACGCAACGCAGCCAAAGGTCGTCAGTTATCTGTTTGTAATTATCGCTGCTGATGACGTTGGCATATTTGCTTTGCAACTCAGCAATGGTAACCGGTGTGCCAGCCTCGAGGCTGTTATTACCATAGGGAATGCCCTCGGGAACATCCCAATCCCCGTCCTGACAAGAGACAAAGACAAAGGCTCCTGCCAAAAGGGCCATGATATATAATTGCTTTTTCATTGTTTCCTATATATAATTATATAATGTGTAATCCGACGAAGCATTAGAACCTGTAGTTCAGGTTGAGCAAGAAGTTGAAGCCCTGGGCATAGAACTTCTTGGCATTCTTCTCGAAGTTATAGGTACGAGGCTTTGTAGTTACCTCTGTACCCGAATTCTCTGTCTCTGTTACGCTATAGTTGCTTCGGCTTTGCTCGTAACCGCCAGTTGTAATGTTCCTGCGGTTTGTGAGGTTGCAGAGCTGCAAGTTGACGCTGAGCGGATGATGAGCCACATAGAACTGACGGCCAATACTAGCATCGAGCATAAAGCCGCCATTACCCTTTGCTTGAGCTGGCACATCATACTCTCCTGCATGATAGCGACCCGCGTTTTGAAGGTTCTTCTCATAACGCATATTTGTACTATATGAGAGATAGATGCGGTCATAGTAGTTACCCGCCAGATTGAGATACCAGCGCTTGATGCGATAGTTCAAACCGAGGCTGGCAGCTGCGAGAGGCGTACCGCTCTGGCGCATGCCTTTGTTGTGACAGAGTTCTTGATGTAACTCGCCAGTCGTGCTGCTCATCCAATTGACTTGTGTATCATCAATGTACTTGGCTTCGCTATACGTTCCAAGAGCCACAAGATTGAGGTTGGTGGTAAGCTGAACCCTCAAACCCAGTTCAACGCCATAGTATTCTCGATTAACCCCCGTTAAGCTGTTGTAGGAGAAACTGTTGATGTCGTCATTGTAGAACTGCTGCCACTCATTTGCGTCATTAATCTTGTAATAGTAGCCCGTCAGGTTCAGGCGGAACCATTTGGTGGCAAGAGCATAACCCAGTTCGGTGGTCAGTACTTTCTCGTTATCAAGGTCCTGAGCGTAGTCATTGTTCATCTCAGGACACATGAAAGCAACCGATGCGTTGGGAGCCCTCAACTCATAGCCTATGCCTGCTGTTACGGCGTGACCTTTGCCAAGGTTGATAGTAGAACCCATCTTCAAGCCGCCATCAAGGAAGTGAGCCTTGCCGCTCTTGCCGTAGCTGTTGTCCTGGAAGAGGCCGTTACGCATAAAGCCTTCACGCCACATACGGCGGCCACCCATCTTTGCTGTCACGAAACTGTGCAAGATGTCCCTGTCGATACTGAAACCTGTCCAAAGTTTCACATCCTGATTCCATAGGTCGTAGTCGTAGCCATAGCGGTCGCCTTCGATGAGCTTTTGGTAACCGTGGTTCACGTCGTACATCGCCTCTGAAGCCGTCTCGGTATAGTCACCCACGAGATAGGTATTGGTGTTGTGGAAGAACTCACCGCCCAAGAGGTCGTCGATGGTCTTGTAGTGCGAGCCTCGGTTGCTGAGAATCTGCATGCCCACTCTCCACTTTGCGTCTTTCTTGATGTTCCATTCGTAAGTGCTTGCAAGGTTTGTCACCAAGTGGTTGTTGTGGCGCGCCTCAATCCAATAGATTGCGTCTGCACCGATTTTATTGAGCTGCGTGTTGGCGAAGTAGAGCTCATCAAAGTTTATCTGGCGATAGGACTCGTCCTGCCAATTGTCGTATGCTAGCCAAAAAGCCGCGTTATCGTAGTTGTAGTCGCCTTCCCTACCCCACACGTCATAATTATACGACGGGAAACGCTTCCAATAGTCGGGATGGGGATTGGTGCCGTTATAGTTGAGCCTTGTGCTGCTATACTTGGCACATTTGAAGAAAGCGCTTGTGGTGAGTTTCATCTCATCCTTTATTTTGTAGTCCCAAGTGAGGAGGACGCTGGGCTCGAAGGTGTTGACAACGCGACTTGCCCTCTTCTTGCCACCCTGATAGCCCCAATAGGGGTTATACTGATAGCTGTTTGCGAGCCAGTTGGCTTCGTCCGTGCTTGCGCCAGCCGTTGCTCTTTCGGTAGGACTGCCCCACACTGCGAGGTTCAGCGAGTGCTGGTCGTTGATAACTTTCTGAGCAGACAAGAAGTAAGCAAGACTGTTATAGAACGTGCCCTTGATGGCTGCCGTTCGCATGTTTGCCCAACGATAACCGACAGTGCCGAAGAAAGCCCAACCATCTTTAGAGAGTCCCGTGCCATAACTGTACATTCCACGCAGCGTATAGTTGCGGTTGGCGCCCGAAAGCGTCACCTTATGGCCTGCTGGCATCGAACTGGCACGGAAATCATAGTTACTGCTTCCACCCATACTGTTGAACGAGTAGCTGTTAGACTCGAAGGGGCTCACATCATCTCTGTTGCGGGTAGCGTCGTTCATGCCGCCAATGGTAGAATAAGTGAAGCGACCATTCTCAGGATTGTTCACCTGGACGCCATTCATATAGACATCGTTGTAAGCATTGTCCAAGGCACGGAACTTGAACCACATGCTACTCCACGCCCAGCCAATCTGGCTGGTGTAAATATTTGAGCTGGAGCCGACATGAATCACGTCGGAGGTGACGTCATCATTCTCGCCGAGCTGCGACTCTGTGAAGGTAAATTCGTCAGCGCCGTCTGTCTGCAAATTACCCCCTGCTGTGCTCAGCGAATCTACTTCTGCCGCGTCGTAGAACTGAGCATGAATCTGTGGTGTCACCATAAAGGCGAACACCAATAGCAGTTGTTTCTTTTTCATGTATGATTTATGTTATAATTTGTTTATTATGGCACAAACTTATAAAAAATTATGCTATCTTCGACAAGTTATGGCATATTTTTTTCGCTAAATGCATGAACTTCCACGAAAAGTGTTAACTTTGCAAAGAAAATAAAACAATTTCTGAAATGAAACATTCTTTTTCAGTACTTCTTGCTGCACTTTTGCTGTGTAGCGTTGCCTCCTCTAACGCGCAGGACCGCAAACTTATGGTTCATGCCGTTGCCTTCTACAATTTGGAAAATCTGTTCGACACTAATCACGATGAGGGCAAAAACGACTACGATTTCCTGCCAGACGGCTCTTTCCATTGGGGAGAGAACAAATATCAGAACAAGCTTGCGAACATGGCTCGTGCACTTTGCGACCTCGGTACAGACAAGTTGCCATACGGTGCCAGCATCATTGGCGTGAGCGAGGTGGAAAACGACAACGCGCTCAACGACCTCATGGCTCAGCCCAACATGCGGCAGCGAGGCTACAAGTTCATTCACATCGAAGGTCCAGACAAGCGAGGCGTTGACTGTGCCCTCATCTACAACCCAAAGGCTTTCCAAGTAGAGAAGGCTTTCCATAAATTATATGTATATGAGAATGGCGACACAACTCGTGCCACACGTCCCTTCCTCTGCGTTCAGGGCAAATTGGCAGGCGATAACCTCACCGTCATTGTCTGTCACTGGCCGAGCCGAGCTTCAGAAGGTGTCTTCCGCGATGCCGGAGGCCGTCAGGTTAGAGCCCTTACCGACAGCATCCGCCTAGCTGACCCTTCGCAGCACATCATGGTGATGGGCGACATGAACGACGACCCCGACAACACCTCGATGGCCAAGTACTTGGGAGCCAAGCGCAAGATGAAGGATGTGGAGGACGGCGACTTCTTCAATCCTTGGTGGGAAGTTCTGCGAGGCAAAGGACAAGGCACGCTCGCCTACGATGGCGGATGGAATCTCTTCGACCAGATTGTCTGCTCCAAGAACATGCTCGACGTGAAAGGCACAAAGGAATACAAGGAGCTCACGCTTTATGGCTACAATATCTTCAAGCGCGATTATCTGCTCCAGCAGGAAGGCAAATATAAAGGTTCGCCCAAGCGCACGCACGCGGGAGGGGTTTGGCTTAACGGCTTCAGCGACCACTTGCCGACTGTCACATATCTGGTGAAGGCCATGTAAAAGCCCCTTACTCCTCCACCTTTGGCGGAGTGCCCTTACATAGTGCAAAGTGGACATTACAAAGTGACATTAAAGAGGAATTCTTTAAACCTGAAACTTTAAACTTTAAACTTTATTTCGTACCTTTGCACCCGCAAAATAAACAAATTGTAAATAGCAAATCGTTAAATCGTAAATTATCATGACAAGTTACAAAGAACTCGGCCTGGTGAACACCCGTGAGATGTTCGCAAAGGCAATTGCTGGCGGCTATGCCATCCCAGCTTTCAACTTCAACACTCTCGAGCAGATGCAAGCCATCGTACAGGCTGCTGTCGAGACAAAGTCTCCCGTCATCATGCAGGTCAGCAAGGGCGCACGCAACTATGCAAACGGCACCATCCTTCGCTACATGGCACAGGGTGCAGTAGAATATGCTAAGGAACTCGGCTGCAAGAATCCTCAGATTGTGCTTCACCTCGACCACGGCGATACTTTCGAACTCTGCAAGGACTGTATCGACAATGGTTTCAGCAGCGTCATGATCGACGGCTCTTCTCTGCCTTATGAAGAGAACATCGCCCTCACGAAGAAGGTTGTTGAATATGCTCACCAGTTCGACGTAACTGTCGAGGCTGAGCTCGGCGTATTGGCAGGTGTTGAGGATGAAGTTGCCAGCGAGGTTTCTCACTATACGAAGCCCGAAGAGGTTGTTGACTTCAGCACTCGCAGCGGTTGCGACAGTTTGGCTATCTCTATCGGCACAAGCCACGGCGCATACAAGTTCACTCCCGAGCAGTGCACCCGCGACCCGAAGACCGGCAGGCTCGTGCCTCCTCCATTGGCATTCGACATCCTGCACGAGATCGAGAAGCGTCTGCCCGGCTTCCCCATCGTGCTCCACGGCTCAAGCTCCGTGCCTCAGGAAGAGGTGGACACCATCAACGCTCATGGCGGCAAGCTGCCCGACGCAGTGGGTATCCCCGAGGAGCAGCTGCGCGAAGCCAGCAAGAGCGCTGTCTGCAAGATTAACATCGACAGCGACAGCCGCCTGGCAATGACAGCTGCCATCCGCAAGCACTTCGACGAGAAGCCCGGCGATTTCGATCCCCGCCAGTACCTGAAGCCCGCTCGCGAGAACATGAAGAAGATGTACATCCACAAGATTGTGGAGGTGCTTGGCAGCAACGACAAGCTCTAAAGAATCAAGGAAACTAAAAACGCCGCGTGCGGGGATTGCAATCGCCGCACGCGGAGATGACCAACGCCGCACGCGGAAATTGCAATCCCCGCGTGCGGCGTTTTTTATGCCCCACAGCAAAACCTCACATTATAAGGTTTATTAACGCGTCTTTTTATTGCCGTTACAAAATAATTTCGTAACTTTGCGCACCAAAGTGCGCACAAGGCAATGAAGATTATAAAGAAACTCGACATCTACATCATAAAGGAGTTCCTGCTTCTTTTCGCAGGAACGTTCTTCATTTGCCTGTTCATTTTTGTCATGCAGTTCCTGTGGATGTGGATGAACAACCTCATCGGAAAGGGACTTACAATCGACCTGCTTGCCAAGTTCTTCTGGTACAGCAGCCTGACGCTTATCCCCAGGTCGGTGCCTTTGGCAGTCCTTTTGGCAAGCCTCATCTCGTTCGGCAACCTGGGCGAGCATTTCGAGTTGCTCAGCATGAAGTCGGCTGG
>Ga0256407_10011693_pt1 | contig 12087 bp, 8 predicted proteins | sample RumenRJG_04DNA_FD_193489 | JGI IMG/M metagenome (GOLD analysis project Ga0256407, IMG submission 193489) | Bovine rumen microbial communities from Lethbridge, Alberta, Canada - RJG_04 | ecosystem: Host-associated > Mammals > Digestive system > Stomach > Rumen | place: Canada: Alberta | collected... | reverse complement strand
AAAATAAATTATAAAATTTCAAAGAAAAAAAAACATTTATGAAAATAAAAATAAAAGAAATTTTAAATATTAAAATTGATTATACACATATTTTATTTATTTTATTGAAATCTATTCAAAATAAAGAAACTATTAAATATTTAAAAAAATATAAAATACCTTTTATTTTTTATGATATTAATTCAAATTGTTTTATAAATGATAATTATGAAAATATTTCTTCTTTTTTTTTAGATAGTAAAACTAGTTATATAGAGAATTATGAAAATTGGGAAAATTCATTAAAAGAAGATTCTATTAAAAATAATGAAAATGAAGTACAAAGTGAAGAAGAAATAGAAGAAAATGAGGAATTTGAAAATAATAATATAAATGAACAAGATGAAATCTCAGAAGGTATAATTTATAATAAGGATATATTATAAATAATTTCAAATTATTTTTTTCAATTATCAAATTTTTTAAAATAAAATCAATAAATAAAATGATTTTATTAAAAACTAAATATTAAATAAAAATATTAAGATTATCATCTTTAAATTGTTTATCCCATTCATCAAAATATTTATTATTTATATCATTAATAGTTCCATTTAAATCATTATCAAATTTATATTCATTACCTTGATAATTAATAAAAGGAGTATATTTACTCATTTGTTCTTTTAATTCAGAATTAGGTTCATTAATAAAAATAACTTTTCTAATTTTATATTGTTTAACATTAGCATTTTTTAAAAAAATTCCATTAAAAATATATCCTTGTAAAGAAAAAAAATAAATTAAAGCTTCTTGAGTCCATTTTTCATTACTTTCTTTAGAAAGAAAAATTAATTCATTTTTTTGTAATTTTAATTCATTAATTTCATGATTTGAAAACATAGAATATAAATTTTGATTTTCATAATCAAAATGTTGATTTAATTTTTCTATATTTTCATAATTAATATAAAATTTATCATTAGAACCATTTAATTTTAATTTTTCACAAGTTTTATAATAATGTTTAATTGAATTATTATCAATAAAATAAATTCCAGGTTTACTAACTAATTCAATTACAGCATTTTTTTCATTAATAATTAAATTTCCACTTATATCATGAAAATATTTATAATTAAAAGGAATAATTTTTCTATTATCAGAAAAATATATTCTAGGAAGAATTTTAAATTTATTTTTCATTTTTTCAATTAATTGTTCATAATTTATAGGTTTTGATAAAGAATAATAAGTTAAAAATAATTGAACTAAAAGTCCAATAATATAAAGTACAATTAAAGCAATAAAATCAGAAAAATTTGGTGACTTTTCTTTTCCCTCATTACTAAAAAATCCATAAATTAAATAATAGAAAAATTTAAGTAAAAAAATTGGAATAGTCACTCCATTAAAAACTGATAAAAATTCATACCATGTTCTAATTTCAATAAAAGCATGTAAATAAGAAGGTAAAATTGATAAAAGACATTCTATAATATTATTATAATTTAAACAATCACAATTATTTTGAATATCACAACAATTACATTTACAATAACAATTTAAATTTAATTTTGTTGGATTATAAATATATGGATAAGGTAAAATTCCATCAATTCCAGAATTAAAATAATTGTTGTTATCATTATAATATAATATTTTATCAAAATCTGAAATTATTGAATCATAATAATTTAAAGAATTTGGATTATTTATTAAAAGATTATTATTTATATTTTCATTTTTAATAGTTGTTATTTGATTTTCTGTAATTGGAACATTTATTATTTCATCTTTTTTTTCTTCATCAATTAATTTTTCATTTGAAAGATTTTCATTGTGAGATGTTTGTTCAGAAAAATATTCTGCACTTTCTGTCATTTATAATCTTATTTTATATTATAAAAAATTTTTTTTTGATATTTATTTAAATATTTTATTTTAAATAATTAAATTATATAATTTAATAAGTAAATGATGTATTCATTAATAAATATTTCTTTTTATTATTATCTTCCATAATTCTTATTGGATTTGTTTCTTCAAAATATGTAATTTTATTATTTATTGCTTCTTGTTTTTTCTCTTGTGAATTATTTATTTTATTCAATTCAAAAGTAAGAAGAAAAGAAAATTGAATATTTTTCATTTTATCTACTACAAATTTAATTAAAAAAATATATATATTTAAATATATTGAAAAATAAATTCCTGTTCTATAATCTAAAACAAATATAAAAATTAATATTAATGGAAATAATAGAATTACTTTTTTCTCAGTAAATTTTGTTTTTTTTTGAATTGTAAAAGTATCTATTTGATGTAATGAATCGTAATCAATTTTTCTCCACATTTTTTTTTTTTTATTAAATTTATATATCATTAGATTACAATATAATTAATAAATATAATTATTAATTGAAATATAATCAATAAATTTATTTAAAAAAATAATAAAATATTTAAAATAATAAATAATACTTAATTATTTTTTGAATGCAATTAATATTACAATCAAAATAATATAATAATAAAAAGAAATAATATGATAATAATTAAAAAAATATCATCATAAATTTATACATTTATAATATTCTAAATTTATATAAATCATTATTATATAAAAAAAAAATTTAAAATTAAAAAAATTAAAAAAATTAAAAAAAAAAAAATGGAAGAAAAAAAAGACTTTAAATATGAAGAAATAATTACATCACCAAAAATACCAAAAAATAAAAAAGAAGAAATAAATGAAGAATTAAAAGCTCATTATATGATAGATACTAGAAAACAATATAATCTTGCATCAAATAAAGATAGTATTGAAGCATATAAAACACAACAAATAAATGAATTAACAAAAATTTTAATAATGTATAAATCAGAATATGATAATTTAATAAGACAAAGAATTAAAAAAACAGAAGATTCAATTGAATTAGAAAAAAAAATTAAAATGTTAGAAAAAGTTGATAATCAAATTCAAAAAAAATTACAAAGAGCAAAGTCATTAAATGATATAATTAAATCAAGTGTAATAAATAAAAAAGGACAAAAAGATGAATTAATATATGAAAAACAGACATTAACAAATTTAATTTCAAAAATTAAAAATGATATTTATGTTATTAATAAACAAACTTCTTTATTAGATAAAAAAACAGAAAGTTTAGAAAAAGATTATTTTAAAGAAAAAATAAATGAAAAAGATGTTAAATTAGAAACTAATAATATTTATTCTAAAATATTAGAACAAAATAAAAAAAATGCTTTTGAAAAAAATGAACAAGATTTAACTTTAAAATTTTATAATACAATAATTGAACAAAAAAGTAGTTTTTTAAAAATTAGTGATGAAAAAGATATGAAACAAAAAAAAATTGAAGAAAAACAATCAAAAGAAAATACAGATAAAATGGAAATTGAAGGAAGAAAAACTTTATTTTTATTAAAATTATATAATAAATTTTTAAAAATAAAAATGAGTAGATTATTAAAAAAAAATGAAAAATTAGAAAATGCATATGAAAAATTAAGAGATATTTATGGAACTTCTGATTTAAATTATATAGTTGATGAAATGATAAATAGAGAAAGATATTATCAATTAAAAATTAAAAATATTAAAAATTTAGAAATTAAAATTGATAATTTAAAAAGAAATATTAAAAAAAAGGAAAATATAATAAAAAGTGTTTCTCAAAATTATGGAAGTTTTGATAATGAAAAATTAATAAATTTAAAAAAACCAGAACAAGAAAATTTAATTAATAAAGAAAATGAATTAGAAAATAAATTAAAAGAATTAAATGAATTAAATGGAAAAATTTCAGTAAAATATGATAATGTAAAAAATAATATTATAAAAATGTGTAAAGATTTTAATAATAAAAATAAAGAATTATTACAAACAAATATATATACAAATGAAATAGAAGATCCATCTTTAGATACAAAAAATTCTATTATTGAAGATAATATAATAGAAAATAATTATAATGAATTTTTAAAAAATTTAGATAAAAAATTAGAAGGTTTATTTTTATGTCATTCAAAACAAGAATTTTTACAAATAATGAGACAAAAAGGAAATAAATTAAATCCTTTTTTAGAAACTAATTTTAAAATTTTACCTAAAAAATTAAATAGACAAAAAAGTGATATTATGATTTCTTCTAGTTCAAGTTCAACTAATAGAGATTTTAAAAATGAAAAAGGAAATATTTTTAATAGTAATTTTTTAAAAGAAAAAAATATTCAAAATAATATTTTTACTCATTTTTTAAAGGATTATAAACAAAAATTAATGGAAGAAAGTGGAGTTGATTTTGAAAAAAATAAAATTTTAAAAAAAAAAGATAAATAATAATATGAGAAAAGAAGATTTATATTTAAATCAAAAAAAATATTTGTATTTCTTTTTAATTTTTTAATTTATTTTTTTTGCAATAATTTTAATTACTTATATAAAAATTTTATAAATATATTTTTGAATGAATTATTTTATTTAAACAATTATTAAATATTTATAAAAAAAAGAATTTAATAATAAAACATTTTTGTTAACCTATTATCATTACAAATTAATTTGCAATTACCTTTCATTGTATCATCAAAAATATAAAAAATGTTTTTCACATTTTTTGTATTGAAATTTGATAAATTTAAATATTTTAAAGACTCACAACCATTAAACATAACACTCATATTAATAACATTATTTGTATTAAAATTACTTAAATCTAAATTTACTAAATTAATACATTCAGAAAACATTCCATACATATTACTTACATTTGATGTATTAAAACTCTTTAAATTAATTTCTTTTAAAGAAAAACATTTATTAAACATTAAACTCATATTTTTAACATTTTCAGTATTAAAATTAGATAAATCTAATTTTTTTAAAGAATTACATTCATTAAACATTCCATACATATTTATTACATTATTAGTATTAAATTTTGATAAGTTTAAATTTATTAAAGATGAACATTTTGAAAACATATATAACATATTTGTTATATTATTTGTATTAAAATTTAATAAATTTAAATTTGTTAATGATTGACATAATTCAAATAAACAACTTGTGTTTGTTAATAATGTATTAAATTCAATTTTTATTATATTTTTCCCTTCTTTTTGAAATTTATATTTATAATTAAAATCAATTTTTTTATTATTTATATAAATATCACATGATGATTTATTTATTTCATTTTGATTTACCTTTAATTCACAGTCTAATATTCTTTCTTTTTTGAAATATGATTCTAAATCCTTTTTAAATTTTTCATCTAAACAATTTAAAATTATATTGTTTTTATTTATATCTGCTTTTTTTATTTCATATTCACATAAAATAAAATTTTTATTTTTATTTAAAGTAATAATATTTTCATTATTTTTATTTAAAGTAATAATATTTTCATTATTTTTATTTAAAGTAATAATATTTTCATTATTTTTATTTAAAGTAATTATATTTTCATTATTTTTATTTAAAGTAATTATATTTTCATTATCTTTATTTTTTAAGGTAATTATATTTTCATTATCTTTATTTTTTAAGGTAATTATATTTTCATTATCTTTATTTAAAGTAATAATATTTTCATTATCTTTATTTAAAGTAATAATATTTTCATTATCTTTATTTAAAGTAATAATTTTTTCTTTCTTTGTTTCTATTAAATTATTATCTTTATTTCTTAAGGTAATTATATTTTCATTATTTTTATTTAAAGTAATTATATTTTCTTTCTTTGTTTCTATTAAATTATTATCTTTATTTTTTAAGGTAATTATATTTTCATTATTTTTATTTAAAGTAATTATATTTTCATTATCATTAATATTCAAAAAATTAATTTTTTCATCCATTCTTGTTTTTTCATTTATTAATTTTAAACAATTAATATAATATTCCTTAAAATTATTTTTAAAATCATTTTCATAAATATTAATATTATTTTTACATAATTTAATTTTATTAATCAATGATAAAATTTTATCTTTAATAGAAATTAATTTATTTATATTATCTTGAATTTCTTTTATTAATCTATCAATTTTTTCTATTTCAATATTATTCAATCCTATTTTGGAAAAAGAAATTATTTGATGTGTATTTTTTGAATGATTCTTTAAACAAATTTCACAAAGATTAATTTTACAATTTACACAATAATAATTAAATTGTTTGAAATGATTTTGACAAAATAAATTAAATTCAGGAAATTTAATTTTTGGAAAATAAATTTTATTATTTTGAAAAAAAGAATGATTAAAATAATCATTCCAAGAAATTCTATGATTAATATTTATTGTTAACATTTTTTTTAATAAATCATTTAATTCTTCATCATCACTCAATTTAAATTTATTATTTGAAAAAATAATATTTTTATGTAATATATATTCCATTTCTCCATTAAAAGGGAATTCTTTAAATAAAAAATAATAAATTAAAATTCCTAAACTCCAAATATCATTTTTATTATTAATTAAACTTTTTTCTATTATTTCAGGAGAAGTTGATAAAGATATTTTATTTATTACACTTAATTCAAGATTCATAAAATATTTATTTATATTAAAAAATGATAATTTAAATTCAATATTATTAATATCATCTAAAGAAATTATTATATTAGATAATTTTATATTTCCATGATATATTTGATTATTATTTAATTCTATTAAAGCTTTATTTAATTGATTTAATATTTGCCTTATTTCATTTATTGAAAATGGTTTTTTTCTGATTTTTAAAAATTTTTCCATATTAAATATACATAAATCCATTATAATATATAAAAAATATTTTGTATCTATTATTTGTTTTATTGTTATTAAATTTTCTGAATTTATTCTTTTTAAATTTTGTAAATCCTTTTTTAAATTTTCTATATTTATTTCATATTTTTCTTTATTTATTTCTTTAATTGCTTCATATTTCCCTGTTATTTTATTTTTGACTTTATATATTGTATATATTGTTCCTGAAAATATATTTTCCTTTTCTGTATATTGATTCCAAAATTCACTATTATTGTTTAACATTTTATTTTTTTTTAAATAAAATTATCATATTTATCCCTTTTATATAAAATAATATATTTGGAATAAGACTTTCTTTTTTTTAATTATTTTTTAAATTAAATTATTTTAAATTTTGAAGTGTTTTTTCAAAATACTCTTTTTATTATTATAATATTCTTAAAATTCATTAAATCTTATATTTTATAATAAATGAAAAAAAATGTTTCATTATAATATTTATAATAATTTTATTTATTTTTTTTATAAATTGTCATTATAACAATTAAACTTTTTTTTTATATAAAATTTATTATTATGTTAATTTTCTTTATATCAAATTATTAAAATATATTTAATAATATAATTAAAATTCCCAAATTTTAATTGTTTTATCCCAAGAATAAGTTAAAATAATATTATTTTTTAATTCAATTATACCTTCAATATCATCTAAATGAACATCATTAATACATTTAATAAATTCATAATTATTATTTCTATATATTTTTATATTTTTACTTTCTCCACAAGTGAAAAAAATTCCTTTATTATTTAAATTATAAATACCCCAACAATTAAATTCATTATTAATTTCTTTAATAACTTTTTTTTCTAATAAAGAAATAATTTTAATAATTCCATGAATTCCTCCAATTATAATTCTATTATTATCTAATTTACATAAAGAATTCCAATTCCAACATTTTACTTCATTAAATTCTAAAATACAATTATAAGTCTTTAAATCAAAAATAAAAGTTCCAAATTCTCCAGAAGATAATAAAAAATTTTTATCTTCTAATAATAATATTGAATAAATTATATTAGGATGTTTAATTAATTTAATATTTTGATATGAATTATTTATTTTTTCCCATATTTTTAATGTTTTATCATATGAACATGAAAAAATTTTTTCATTTGATAAATAAATTATTTTAAATATCCAATTTTCATGAGCATTTTTTATTATTTCATTTAAAATAAATAAATTATCTTTTTTTATCCATAATTTAATATTATTATCTCTTGAGCATGTACCAAAATTATTTTCATCTTTAATACTAACAAAATTTATATAATCATCATGTGCTTCATTTATATTTTGAATAAGATTATATTTTATATCCCAAATTTTTATTGTTTTATCACATGAGACTGAAACAAAATTTCCAGAAGGAAAAATTGATATTGATGTTATTCTATGATTATGTTCATTTATTGTTTTTATTAAATTAAAAGTTAAATTTTCTGGTTTTTCTTTTTCTGGAATTATTTTATTAAAAATTAATTCTAAATTTCTTTTATTATATGATGTAATACTAAGTTTTATATTATCATTATTTTCTTCATAAATTATTTTTTCTTTATCTATAAAATAACATATTCCTTTAATTATATCTTTGACATTTTTTTTATTTGAAAATACTTTTGTTTTTTGTAATTTTTTTAAAGTATATGTATTTTCATATATATCATTTAAATTATCTTTCTTAATTTTAATATTTATTGTATCATGATTTGGGGTAAAGTAAAATAAATAAGGAGGATGAATTATTTCAGTAATTAAAGAGTTATTCATTTAATTTTCAATATTAATCAATTATTTAATAATATTAAAAATTTATTTAAAATTAAATTACATATTTAATTCATTATTAGGTATTTTTTATGTTAATTTTCTTTTATAAGAATATATAAATAATTAATAAACTATTCAAATAATTGAAATTTATTATTATATAATTATAATGGAATTATTAGTAAAAAATATGTAAGTAATAAATGTTTTTATATTCATAGATATTCAAAATTCAATTGTATATTTTTTATTTTTTTTTATTTTAAAGTTGAAATTATTAGTTTTTTATATTAATTATTGAATTTAAGTTATTAATAATAATAGAAATTAATTATTATAATTATTATATATTATAAGAAAAAGAAATTTGATAATTAAAAATTTCAAAAATATTGATTTAAATTAAATATTTTTTTAAAAGCTAAAAGAATACACATATTTTATTGAAAATATAATTAAATAATAATTTATTGATTTGAATAATCTTCAAAAAAAAATATAATAATATTATTTTGTTTTCATAAAATTTATAATATATTTTTTACAAGTTACAAAACAATATAATTTTTCATCAAAAAATACAAAATTTTGAATTTATTTTTATAATTGAAATTAAAAAAATTTTAATTCTATTATATTAAGAAAATTAAATTTTTATTATTTTACATCAATAAAATTAACAAAATTATTCCATTTTTCTATCATATCAATATTTTCAAAATCAATTTTTCCTAAATCATAATTATTCTCAATTAACAAATTTTCAAAATATTTTAATTGAAAAACAAAACCAAAATTAGGTTTAATAATATTTCTTTTTTTTTTAACTTCAGAATAAATTTGAAAATATTTTTTATGTTCCTTATACATTAAATAAGCAATTACAATTGAAGCACTTCTACTTACTCCCGCCATACAATGAATATAAATTTTTTTTGAATTTTCGATAAATTGAATACATTCTTTAAAATATTTAAAAATATTTTCATTTGTAAAATCCATTATTTCTATTATTTTTGTTATAAAAGTTCCTTTTTCATAATTTATTGAAAATATTTTTCCTGCTAATGATAAAATATGAGTTATTCCTTCTTGTTTTAAATATTTTATTTCTCTTGCTCCGTCTATTCCTCCTAAATATATTTTGTCATTTATTTTATTTATATTTTCAGATATTATTTTTTGTTTTTTTTCATTCATTTTTTTAAAATTTTTTTATTTAATTATCAAAATTAATATAAATCTTATTTTTTTAAATTTAATTTTAATTTTTTTTATATTTTTTGTCAAAGATTATATTTAATTATATTATTTTATTATTTATATAATATATATTTTAAATATGATTAAATTAAAAATATTAATCATTTGGTTTTTGATTTTGATTATCATCAATTTTTTCACTTAAATTATTTTTATAATTAAATTGTCTTGGATAAATAATTTCATCTTCCCAATTTTTATCTTTAATATTTTTAATTATAATTTCTAAATAATTTTCTTGTACTTTACTAATATCAATAATAATTTTATTAGTATTTTCATCAATAATTTTAATAATTTGATTTAATTTATCTAATAAAAGATTTTTATATCTTTTCTGATTAATATAATTAATAAAAGGTTTTGAATAATGTCTTTTATGAATTTTTTCTTTATCATTTTTTGATTTATTATTTTTTGATTTTTTTAAAGAAATAATTTTTTCTTCTTTATTTTTATTATCTTTTTCACTTTCTTCTTCTTCATAAACAATATTTCCAAATTTATTATCTGGTAATTTAGAACTTTCATATTTTTTATGTAAATTATTTTTTTTTTGATTATTAATATTATTATCATTTAAATTATTATCTTTATTTATATTAGGTTCAGAAAATCTTTCTTGAATATCTAAAAAATTTTTTGCTATTTCCCCAGTTGATAAAAGTGAATCATTATCATTTATTTTTTGAGGAATTGGAGAAAAAATATTTTGTAAATATAAATTATCTTTATTTTCTTTTTTAATTTCTAAATTTAAATTATTTATTTCTTTATTTAAAATTTCAAATGAATTTTTATTATTTGAATTTATATTTTTTATTTCAGAAGAAATTAATTTAATATCATTTTTTAAATTTGAAATTTGATTATAAATAATTTCATTATTTAAATTAAATTGATAAAGAATCATTTTCATAAAAGATAAAAAAGAAGTTTCTTTAATACAAGGTAAATTATTTATAAAATTATCAAATTGATTTTTTTTATTTTCAATACTATCATTATCATCTTTATTAATTAAAATAGAAAAATATTTTTTAAAACTTAAACAATTTTTTAAATGTTCTTCATATTCATTTCTATTAAAACTTTGATTACAATTTTTACATTTAATTAAAGAATAAGGACATTCATTTTTTAAATGTTGTTCTAATAAATTCCATAATATTTTTTTTTTACATTGTAAATTCGGACATTTTGTATAAAAAAATTTACAATCTTTATCATGTTTATCTAAATTTTCATATGAAATTATTTCATTACAACCAAATTCTTTATTTTTACAAGTAAATTTTAAATTAGAAAGATATGAAATTATAATTAAAGATGATTGTTTTATTGAAAAATTTTCACATTGAAAAGGACATTTTTTATTTTGTTTTATTAAATTTGAAATACAATTATAACAAAAAGAATTTCCACATTTTGTACAATCATATGGATTTTTTAATATATTAAAACATATTTTACATTGTATTATATCATAAAAATTTTTATGTTTTTCTTTGTCTATTAAACGATCAAATGATATTCCATTAGATATTAATGATGAATTTGATTGAGTTTCTATACTTAATGTTGATTGAGTAATTATTTTTGATTCTTTCATTTTTTTTATTTTTATAAATTATAGTTTTTTTTTATTTTTATTATAGTTTTATTTTTTAATTTATTATGTTTTTTATATTTTTTTATTTCAAAAATTTTATATCATTATTATTTTGAATTATCAATCAATTGATATTTATAATAAAAAAATGTTATTTTAGTTATTTAGGTAATTATATTATTTCATATGATATATTATATATATTGAAAATAAAACATTTAAATTTAACAAATTTTTCATCAAAAAATAATTTAAAGATTATTTAAAAATATTAAAATTATCATCTTTTTATCATTTAGTAATCACAATTGCATTTAAGATTACTTTTTTTGCATTTTGCTTTCTTTAACTGAGTTTGAACTTTTGTTGCTTCAGTTGATGTAAAGAGAACAAATAAAGTTGTTAGAATAAATTTGATAGTTTTCATTTTTTAATTTAAAAAAAACGAATATTAAAATATTTTATATTAGTTAAAAATAATTAATTATTTTTTCTAATATATAAATGTCTTAAAATCAATTTAAATATTTTTTTATTTATTAATTAAACAAACCTAATTTATGAGAATTTTTATAATGGGGATTGGGGATTGGGGATT
>Ga0256407_10011689_pt1 | contig 12094 bp, 8 predicted proteins | sample RumenRJG_04DNA_FD_193489 | JGI IMG/M metagenome (GOLD analysis project Ga0256407, IMG submission 193489) | Bovine rumen microbial communities from Lethbridge, Alberta, Canada - RJG_04 | ecosystem: Host-associated > Mammals > Digestive system > Stomach > Rumen | place: Canada: Alberta | collected... | reverse complement strand
AATTAATTTTTTTTTATGAATACATTTTTAATATTAATTGGGATTTATTATAAAGGAAAATTAAAAAAATAATATTTTAATTTTTGGAAAAAACAAAAAAAATAATTCAAAAAATTCCCAAATTTATTGGTGTAGATAAAAAAAAAATAAATCTAATTTATTTTTTTTTGTTATATTGATTAATCGATTGAGATAATTCATTAATCTTAGTATTACATTCTTCTAAATTAGAATCAAAACTTTCATGTAACCATTTATCAGTTTTTGTATTAATGTTTTTAATATTTTTTAGATCTTCATTACTTAACTTTGAACCAGAACCACGACTAGTCATACTTTCTCTTAATTGATTATTTAAATTAAAAATTTTATCTTTAGCTTCAATAATTTTAATTCTATCATTTTCTTTTTTAATATATTCTTGAGCATGTTGTCTAAAAGTTTTCATATCTTCTTCTGTATATAATCTAGCTTTTTCAATTCTAATTGGAGGTTCTCTTTTAATATCATTTGTCATTGCTGTTACTGTGATAATTGAATCTGAATCAATTTCAATTTTAATTTTAATTATAATTTCTTCTTTTTTTTTCTTTTTATCAACAATAACAGAAAATTTTTCTAATAAATGATTATCTTTTACATATATATGATCACCTTCATAAATTTTAACTGTATATTGGTTAATATAATCATGTTTTGGTATAAAATATTTTGCAAATGATGATGTTTTATTTTTTTGAGGAATAAAAGTTCCTCTTGGAAGAATAATTTGCATTTTTCCTTCATGATCTTCCACTCCAATTGAATAATTTGTAACATCAACAATTTCAATAATATTATTATCTTTCATATTTCCTATTATAGCAGCACCAGTTGCAATTGCTTGATCTGGATTTATAGTTTTTTTTAAATCTTTTTTAGAGAAAAAATTTTCTATCATATTTTGAATTTTTGGTATTCTTGATGTTCCTCCTGCTAAAACAATCTCATTTATTTCTTCTTTTTTTAAATTTATATCTTTAAGTGCTTTTTTAACTAATGTTATGCATTTGGGAAATATATCGTCACATATTGCATTAAATTGTCCTCTTGTTAAAGTTAAAAACAAATTTTTATTATCACACAAAGAATCAATGTCTATTATTGTTTCCATAGATGAAGATAATTCTTTTTTTGCTTTTTCAGCTATTTTTCTTACATTATAAAATTGTTTAGCATATTCAGGTTTTAAAAAATCAATATTTATTTTATTTTCTTCATTAAATTGATTTAATAAAAATTCAGTTAATCTTATTGTAAAATCTTCACCTCCTAAATGAGAATCACCACATGATGTTAAAACTTCAAATTTTTTTCCTTTTATTTTTAAAATTGAAACATCAAAAGTTCCTCCTCCATAATCAAAAATTAGTACTTTCCTTTCTTCTTCAGAAAAATTTTCTAATCCATAAGCAATTGCAGCTGCAGTTGGTTCATTTATTATTCTTATATTTTTAAATCCTGCAGTTATAGCTGCTTCTTTAGTAGCAGTTCTTTGTGCATTGTTAAAATGAGCAGGTACTGTAATAACTGCATCTTTTGCTTCCTGTCCATTATAATCAGATGAAATTTTTTTTACTTTTTGTAATATTCGTGTAGATATTTCTTCTGGTAAATATTTATCTATTTTATTTCCTATTTTAATTATATATTTAGGTTTCTTGGATTTTTCATCTTCTTCTATTTTAAATTTCCAATATTGTTTATCTTGTTGTACAATTACATCATAATAATCTCTTCCTATTATTCTTTTTGAATCATATATTGTATTTTCTATATTTCTATATAAAAAAGTTTCAGCTGCATCCCCTACTAAAATTTGATTCTTCATAAAAGAAACTATTGATGGTGTTGTAAAATATCCTTGTTCATTTGGGATTATTTGGTTTTTTCCATTTCGAACTACTGCTACGCATGTTTGAGTTGTTCCTAAATCTATTCCTATTACATAATTGTTTTTTGGGGTTGTCATTTTTAATTAAAAATTAAAGACTATTTTATAAATTTAACTCTTAAATAAATTATTATTTATTTATTATTTTTTTATACAAATCTATATTAAATATTTTTATTTATGAATTTTTCTTTTAAAGTTAATGCTTTTTGAATTTTTCTTTCAATTTCTATTTTTTCAGGTTCTGGATTTTCTCTTATCCATTTACTTATTTCTTGATAATTAGAATGAATTTCCTTATAATCTTTTTGATTAAAACTTTTACATTTTCTTAAATTTTGTTTGATATCATTATTTATATTTTTAAGCATATCTAAAAGTTTAACAATATTTCTCCTATCTTCCTCTCTTTCTTCATATTCCTCAGCGTGAAGATTAAATCTTTTTAAATCCTCTTTATCATATTCATTATTTTTTTCAATAATGATTTTTTTACTTACTTTATCATTAGTAAAAGCAATTATTTTAACAATTGAATCATGATTAATTTCAATTTGAATTTTAATTATAATATCTTCTTTTTTTTCCGGTTTAATTCCAATAACAGAAAATTCCCCTAATTCATTATTATTTTTAACATATTCATTTTCACCTTCAAATAATTTAACAATATAACCTTTAGCATAATCATTTTGAGGTCTAAAAAATTTAAAATATTTTTTTGTAGTGCCTCTTTCAGGTAAAGGATCATTTTTAGGAATAATAGTTACCATTTTTCCTTCATGATCTTCAATACCAATTGAATAATTAATAATATCATAGATTTCACATTTATTTTTCAATGATAGTTCTTCAAATTTATCTTCATTATAACCTACCAATACAGCGCCAATTGAAATTGCTTCATCTGCATTAATAGTTTTAAAAATTTTTTTTTTATTAAAATATTTTTCTAATAATTCATGTATTTTAGGTATTCTTGATGAACCACCTGCTAAAACAATATTATCAATATCATTTTTATTTAAACTTATATTTTTTATAATTTTATCAAGAATAAATATACATTTTGAAAATAAGTCTTCACATATATTTTCAAATTCTCCTCTTGTTAAATAATAATCAAAATCTATTCCATCATACAATGAATCAATGTTAACTGGAGTTTCTATCATATCCGATGATAAATTTTTTTTTGCATCTTCAGCTAAGTTTTTCATTTTATTATATGCATTTCTAATTTTTTCATTTGATTTATCAGAAAAATCAATATTTGTATTATTTTCTTCATTAAATTGATTTAATAAATATTCAGTTAATCTTATTGTAAAATCTTCACCTCCTAAATGAGAATCACCACATGATGTTAAAACTTCAAATTTTTTTCCTTTTATTTTTAAAATTGAAACATCAAAAGTTCCTCCTCCTAAATCAAAAACTAGAACTTTCCTTTCTTCTTCAGATAAATTTTCTAATCCATAAGCAATTGCAGCTGCAGTTGGTTCATTTATTATTCTTATATTTTTAAATCCTGCAATCTCACCTGCTTTTTTAGTTGCTTCTCTTTGTTCATTATTAAAATATGCTGGTACTGTAATTACTGCTTTTTTAACTTCTTTTCCTAAATAATCTGAAGATATTTTTTTTAATTTTTGTAATATTCGTGCAGAAATTTCTTCAGGAAAATATTTATTTATTTTATTATTTATTTGAACTACATAAACTGGTTTTTTTGTATTTTTATCTTCTTCTAATTGAAAATCCCAATTTTTTAAATCATTTTGTATTACTTTATCTTTATATTTTCTTCCTATTAATCTTTTTGAATCATATAAAGTATTTTTAGTATATTTGAGCATATTTTTTTTAGCAGATTCACCAACTAATATTTGTTTTTGTGTATATGAAACATATGAAGGTGTAACTCTTTTACCAAAATCATTTGGGACAATAATTGGATTATTTAATTTTAATACAGATACACAACAATTTGTTGTTCCTAAATCAATTCCTATTATAGGTTCATCATCATCTATCATTAGTTTTATTATCAATTATTTCTTATATATTAGTAAATATAATTTTTTCAACTTATTTTTATTATTTTTAATTAACTCTTTTAAAAAAATTAAAAAAAAAAATTAAAAAAAAAGAAATTAAAAAAAAAATTAATTATTATTATTATTACTATCAACATCCATTTTAATATCTTTATCATTTTCTTTTTTTTGACAAATTGGACAAAACCATTCCATATTATTAATAGTATTACTATCATCTAAAACTCCAACACAAGATGTATGATACCAATAACCACATTTATCACAACAAATCATTAAAGAATTTGAATTTTTTCTTCCAAATTTACATTCAGGAATACAATATTCTTTTTCATCATTATTTTTATTATTAGGAAATTCATCTTTAGAATTAATAATTTTCTTCTTTTTACTTTTATTACTTTTTGTAAAATTTCCACTCATTTTTCTTTTTTTTTTTAATTTTATAGGACTATTAATATTATTATTTGAATTTGATGATAAATCATCATCATCTTTTTTTCTAAAAGTATCAATTGGAATATCATAAGGTGAATGTAAATTAATTCCTTTCATTGCAGTTGCTTCTTTATCTGATAAATTATTTTTTGGTTCACAAAAATAAAATGCATACATTGTTTCTGAAATTGAATCATTTTTTGCTGTATTGAAATATTGAGTTCTGTTATTTACTTTTAAATTAAATGGTTTTTCTATTTTGTTTAATGAAATGTTTTTAATTTTTGATATCATATTATTTTGATATTCAGTTTTTTCTTTTTCTGGAAAATTTATTGAGGATATTAAATTAGTTATGTCTGAATATTTAGATAAGTAATTTTTATTATTTTTATTTATTTTTAGTCCTATTATATTTTCTATATTTCTTATTTTATCATTTGGGATTATTGAATCTAATGTATCTATTTCCATTTTTGATTTAATAATTTGAAATTAAATAAATGATAAATAAAAAAAAATGTATATAAATGAAAAATAATTTAATTTTTTACTCAATATGATAAATATAAAATAATAAAAAAAAAAAATATATAAAAATTAGAAGATATTACTCATTACCAATATCTTCTAATTCCTTCAATAATATTTTCCAATTTTTTAATTTCTTCTCTTTTAGCTCTTCCAATATCAGTTTTATAATATACAAAACCATCTTTAAAAATACCATAACTTTCTTTTAATTCAAAACTTCCTTTTTTAAATAAAACTAAATCTCCATTTTTAATATCATTAAAAGGAATTTTTAATCCTTCATTAATCATTTTATCATAATTAGTAGGAAAATTATATAAATTACTTCTATAATGACATTCAACAATATAAGGTTGAATACCATAAAAACAGAGACTATCACTTTTCCAAAAATTATCACAATCATATCCTCTAAATGCATAATATGCAATTTCTTCTCCTTTATTTTCAAAATTTAAATTTTTTGTATTATTTAAATTTATGAAACCTTTTAGAAATGCAATAAATAAAATTATTATTATAGTTGTGATTAATTTTAATTCAAATGACATTTTTTTTTTAAATTTATGTTTTTTCTATTTATAAGGAATAGGATATGACATCATCAAATGAGGAAAAATAATTAATAAAATTAATTTAACAGATAATTATCATTATTATTTTTTTATTTTTTATTTTTTTTATTTATATTTAAATGAAATTATTATTGTAAAATTAATTCATTAAGTTATTTAATTTATCAATTAATATATTATTAAAAATTATTAATCATATTATTTTTTTTATTTAAAAATCAATATTTTTATCAATATTTAAAGAATTTCTAATCATCATTTGATTTTTTTTATATCTTTCCAAACCTTTTAAATTTTTTAAAATTGCACTTCTCCTTAAAGCATTAGGATAATTATTAGATATTAATTTAGTAGTTTTTTTTCTTTTATTAAATAATTCTTCTTCCTTATTTTTAATTTCATCTTCATTTTCATTTTCAGTATTTACAAAATAATATCTATCTTTTAAATTTTTTATCTTATATTCTTTAACTTCTTTACCTAAAAGCATTTTTGAAATTAAATCTTCATTATTACTCAAAACACTTTTATGTAATTCATTTAAACTAAGATCAGTTTTTGGTTTATACATCCTTGGATTTTTATTATGATTAATTCTAGAATTTTTAATATTAAAATTATCAGAATTTACATTTATCGAAATTAAATTACTTGAATTATTTTCACTTAATTGATTTATAGGAGGGAGAGTTTTATTTTGTTCTTTTAATAATTGTAATTTAATTTTATTAATTGTATAAGAATCAAGTTTTTTTTCAACAACAGTATTTCTATTATTTAATAAACTCTTATCAAAAGAATTAACAATAGTATTATATCTTTCTAATTTAGAATATTTTTTTTCATTATTTAAATAATATTGTTTATAATCTTCATTATTTTGAACAGAACTTTTCCAAAAAACAGCATTTTCATCATCTTTTCTAAATTCCCCAGAAAGAGAATTTTTATTTGAATATTTAACACCTTGAAATTTTTGTATCATTAAAATTTTTTTATCAATTTCAATTCTTTTCCAATTATCTAAAACTTTAGGATACAATTTACAAATTTTTTCAAAAATATTCATATCAAGTGAAAAAAAAGATGCTTTTTTTGAAATACAAACAGCACTGCAAAAAAATTTATTATCATATAATAAATCTTCCATTCCTAAAATATCACCTTTTTTAGCATAAGTTAAAGGAATATCAATTCCAGTTCCAATATCAGCATAATCAATTTTTTCAAATTTAAAATTTCCTAATTGTGATATTATTAAATTTATTTTCTTATGTGTTACTTGATATGCTGTAATTTTAAATTCTCCTTCTTGTATAAAATAAATTTCATTTCTTTCTTGATTTTGAGTAAATAAATAATCACCTAAAAATATTTTCCTATGAATAAAATAATTCCAATAATTTTGTGAAAAAACAAAAATTGAAATTTGATTAAAAATTTTTGTATTAAAAACAAATTCAATATCTTTTTTTTTATTATTTTCCTGAATAGATTTTAATGAAATTTTATAAGATTGTGAACTTAAAGTTCCAAAAATTGAATTTTCTTTTACAAAAATTGAAGCAGTTCTTTGTTGATTATCATTAATTAAAGCATATTCTCCAAAAGCACTTCCTTGATTTAAATCAGTAACTTTATAATAACCTACAATTTTAACTTCATTTGAATCAAATTTTTCTTTATATAAATCTTCAGCATTTATTTCTTTTATATATTTTTCTAAAGTGAAATTTTTTATTTTTTCAAATTCATTTTTTTCTTCATCTTCATCTTCACTTAATTCTTCTTCTTCTGGATATAATAAAAGTATAGATTCTTTCTCATGTGGATTTTTTAAAAGTGATTCTTTTCTTAATTGTATTTTTTTTTCTCTTTCTTTCCTTTTTTTTTCTTTTAATTTCTTTTTCTTTAATAATTTTTTTTCATTTTCTTCAATTTGTTCTAATTTAATATCAGGATAAACACCAACATTATTATAATAAGTTCTTTCTAATAATTGTTTTTCTTTATATTTATGTAACATTATTAAATGTTCAAAATATTGTTTTTTTGTCATTGAAATTTGAAAAACTTGAGGTACTAAAACACTAACACTACCAGATAAAATAACATAAAAATTTTTTCCAATATCACCTACTCTCATTACAAAAGTATTTTTTAAATGTTCTTCACATTGTAAATCATAACTTATTTTTTTTAATAAAGGAGTCATATCAAAATCATCTGGTTGATTTTGTGTTACTGATTGCATAAATGATTTTAAATGCCTTAAATAATTACTTATTATATATATATCATTTTCATCTTTTTCATATTTTGTAAGTATCATTTTGATTATTAATAAAGTATCTTGACTATTAAATATTGATTCCATTGATAATTTATCTTTTTCTTTTTCTTTTAACATTCTTGATAAAAATAAAATTGTTTTTGAGTCTTCTGATGAAGTTGATGAATGAATTATTTTGGTTTTAGGACCCATTATTTATTTTATTTTTGTAATTATATAATATTATATATAATATTTTTTATTTAATATTTATAATATTTATATTATATTTTTTTAATTTAATTCTATTAATTGTGTTAAATTATTAATTGATTCTAATTCAAAAGAATCAAAAGCAATAATAGTAATATTATATTTTCCTTTTGTTAATCTATTATTCAAAGCAAAAGTTATATATTCTCTCCTATCTTTTTCCTTAAGAAAAAAATCCGAAATATATCTATATATATTATAAAAACTTGAATTAGAAAAAGAAATATTATAAGCATAAACAAAATATTCATGCTTAGCTTGTTTAAAATTAATAAAATATCTATTATTTACTTTGTTGATGCTAATATTATAATCTCCTTCAAAAAAAGGTTTCTTATTATTTTTAATTCTATTATCAGTATAATTAAAATTTTCTTTTTTAATAGGAAAAGGAATATACCAATTTTTATCATAAAAACTATTATCATCTAAAAAAATCCTTTTAACTTCAATACTCCCTTTCCTCAAAAACATAATAACTCCCATATAATTCTTATATGAAATCTCATCAGAACCAAACTCATCAATACTAATATAACCATTTTCACAACTTTCAGTACAAACACGAGAAGTAGGTTGTGCATTAATAACAGTAAAATTTTTTTGATCAATAGCTCTCTCATCAATTAAAGAAGTATGTGAATGAGCACATAAATTAATAACATTATAATAATTATTTAAACCTAAATTGATATCATTATTACCCCAAAAAGTACTATGATGTGTAGTATTAATTGGTGGAAAATGTGTAATAACAAAAATAGGAAAATCCTTATTTATAATATTTTCATCATTTAAAGCATTATTTATTTCATTAATTACCCATTTATAATTACATCTTGGTTCATAATATTCACCATCAATATTTCCCCAGAGAATAAAATGGAAATCATTTATTAAAAAATGATCTTGGTATTTTTGATTAAATGTTTCTTCAAACATTTCTCTTGCCTGATTTACTGAAACATAAATGTTTTTATTTGGGAAGTAATCATGATTTCCCATTGTTACTAATAATATTGGAGAAGGGGAATTTGAAGGAAAAATTTCATTGTATATTTCTATAAATAAATTAAAAGCTTCTTTTGATGCTATGTCTGCTAAATCACCTGCAAATAATATTATGTCTACATTTTGTTTTTTTATTGTTTCTAAAGATTTTTTTAAAGTTTTTGAAAATGGATGTTTTAATGGGTTTGATGGATCTAAATGGGAATCACTTAATAATGCTATTTTTAATATTGTTTCATTTTGAGAATATTTAGCATATTGTTTATAATTATTTGTTTTTATTATTTTCCATGTTTTGTTAGATAAAATATAATTCCCATTTTCATCTTTTTTAATTATTATATTATTTTCATTTATATATAGAAATATAATTATTATTATTTGAATTATTATTATTAATATTAGGATAATAATTGGTTTTTTATTTTTATTTTCTTGTTGTTGTTGCTCTAATGGTTTGTTTTCAATTTCATCGATTGATATTGAATTCATTCAATTTTTAAATTTAATTTTTAATAAATATAAATGTATGATTTTTTATTTTTTTATATTTTGATTTATTTATTATATAAAAAAAATATTAAAACTTATATAATTTTAACATGGGATGTCACAATTGTTCTGAAACAGCAAATGAAAGTTTAACAGAATTATATAATCCTTCATTTGACTATAGAAATAATTTTAATTTTAAATCTTTCATAGCAGATTTAGGAAAATATAGAAAAGAAATCTTAGATTTAATAAATGAAAAAAGAAAAGAACATGGAATTGATTCTTTAAAAGAAAATGATGATATAAAAGTAATAGCACAAAGACACGCTGAAGAATTATCAAAAAATGATAATTTATTTAATTCAAATAGTCAATATCAAGGAGAAGATTTAGGAGAATCAATTTTTTGTTATTCTACTATTTTAGATGCTAATGGTTTAGTTATGAGATTAAGTAAAAAAGAATTTAATTATAATTATAATGATAATGAAATTCCTTCTCATTTTACTCAAATGATTTGGAAAAATTCTCATTTAATTGGAATTGGTATTAGTAGGAATTTTAATACTGGACATATGTTTTATGTTTTAAATTATTTTCCTAAGGGAAATGTTCCAGGAAAATTTAAAGAAAATATTTTTCCTATTACAAATTGAATAAAATAAATTTTATTTAATACATTTTTAAATAAAAAAATATATTTTTTTTATATTGGAATAATTGTTTATTTTTATTTAATTTTTCAATACTATTATTTAAACTCATTTTATTATTATTATTATAATCTTTTGAATTTGAATAAGAAAATAGAAAATAAAATTAATTAATTTAATAAAAAAATTAATAAAAATATAAATTTAACTTAAATGAGTTATTATTATAAATATTATTATTAAATACTTTTTTCCTTTGAATATTTTTCATTTTTATTTAATCATTTTCAGTAATTAATTTTTGTTGATCTTCATTTTCATTTATTTCAACTTTTTCATATTTATAACAAAAATGATAAAAAGCATTACCAATAGTAAAAAGAACTATACATTCAAAAAAAATAATAACAATTAGAGGAAGAATATGAATATTAACTTCAACTTTAGGTTTATAAAAATAAAAAATATCATTGTCTTTATCATAACTATTATATTTTGTAGTATTAGAATATAAATCAAAAAAATTATAAAATTCTCTATTTTCTTTTGGAAATTTATTTTTATTATTTCTAGCAGTTTCAACAATAAAAGAATTAAATAAAGTTACTATTTTAATTGCATTATGTTCATTAAAAAGAGAAGAATTTTTTGTTCTTTGATAAATTATATATTCATTATGAAATTGAAAACCAAATATATTTTCAGATTTATTTGAACTTTCAATTGAATTTACAAAAAATTTTCCTTTTATATCATCTGCCATTGAACTTATAATAAACTCATTTGATAAATTATTATTATTTAAAAAATCATTTTTATCAAAACCCTTTTCATGATGATATAATAATGGTTTATTATTCAATAAAATTTCAATTGATTTATTATCAAATAAAGAAAATATTCTACTATTATTAGTAATATTATAAATTCCATGATAAACACTTAAATCTTGATAACCACTTTTTAAAATACTAAAATCATCAGAAATTAATGAAACAATTAATTCAAAACCTTCACAAATTCCCCATATTGCTAAATTATTTTTTTTTCCTTTATTTATTATATATAAAGCTTTTTTTTCCCAATTATAATTTTTATTTAAATTTCTTAATCCAGGAATGAATATAATTCCATTTATTTTATTTAATATATCATCAATAAATGATTCATTATACCATTGATGTATTGGTAAAGTTTCTGCACCGAATGATTCAAGAAAACGGATTATTGCACCTGGATAATATGATATATTTCCTTTGTTTTCATCATTATCTGGATATGGATTTCCATATATTCCTATTACTGGTTTATATTCATTATAATTTTGTGAGTTTATTTTATATAGTATTAATGTGGTTATGATAAAATTTAAAAACATATTTTTTTATTTTAAATGATTAATATTATTTTAAATAAATTATATTAATTTTTGTAATTTTTTTATTATAATAAAATAAATTTTTTAAGAATTTAAAATTAAATTATTTTTTAATGTATTTTTTTAATCTCATTATTATAATGAATTTATGAATTTTTTTTATGCCTTATGTAATATTTATATTATTTTAAAGATATTAATAATAAAAAAATTGAATTAAGTAATTATAACAATAAGTTAAATATAAATTGCATTTCAATAATTCAAAAAAAATAAATAATTTAAATGAATAGAATAAATAAATTTTTTTTTATTTAAAATATATTAATTCTCTACTATTATTATTAAAAAATTTTAAAAAAAAAATAACAATTGCTAATTTTTTAGAAAATGAAAATTTAATTCAGAATCTTGCTCACAGAAAGGTGTAATTTGATTAACAGTATTTAAACTAATATCATTAATATTAAAA
>Ga0256407_10011686_pt1 | contig 12098 bp, 10 predicted proteins | sample RumenRJG_04DNA_FD_193489 | JGI IMG/M metagenome (GOLD analysis project Ga0256407, IMG submission 193489) | Bovine rumen microbial communities from Lethbridge, Alberta, Canada - RJG_04 | ecosystem: Host-associated > Mammals > Digestive system > Stomach > Rumen | place: Canada: Alberta... | reverse complement strand
AGAAAGGCATCGCCACCCAGTGCGACTCCGGTAACATCGCTCCAGGGGATGACGCGGTCGTGCATCAGGTTGTCCTCAAAGTGCAGTGCTATGCCCTCGTTGGTCAGGGTCAATGTCTTTTTTAACAGCGACCACCGGGCTTCGGCCGACAGGGCATAGTTGATATAGGCCAAAGCCAACACCATGGGAATGACGATGAAAAGTAACATCAATCCGACTACAGCCCACCGCACATCGCTCATCCATGCCGACAGGGCGGAACAAAGCAGCAACGGAGCCACTAGCCAGGGCAAGCGGGAACGCAGGTACATCAGGCTCAGTTGGCGCAGATATTGCGACGATGTAACGATGCAAGGAATGGGCGTGAACATCTTGATTTTAACATTTGGCGAAAAAGAACCGTCCCCAATTCGCCAAATGGCGGCGAGAGGGGGCTTTTAGAACCGGTGGTGAACAAAAAAGCAGGTCGTGAAGACCTGCTTTCTCGTAGGAACGATCGGGGTCGAACCGATGACCTCCGCAATGTGACTGCGGCGCTCTAAACCAACTGGGCTACGCTCCTATCTCAATTGCGATGCAAAGGTAGAACTTTTTTTTGAACCCCACAAGTTTTTTCCAAAAAAAATGCGTAACTTCGCCGAAAATTTAGGAAAATTGACAAAAAAGACCAAAAAACTGCTCAAAATCGCCTTGCTGGCAGTGCCCTTTGTGGCTGCTGTGGCTTGGCTTGTGGCATGGCCCTACACGGTGCTTGATGCCACTAAACGTGACAACCTCTTGCTGACCAATAGCAAATTTGTGCCACTGAAAACCGCCTCACCTGTCACCTTATTATATAATAGGTTTTGGCCAAATGACGACAACAAGTATCCCCGCATCCTGATACGCCGTCCCGAGGTGACCGATTCAATCAAGCGATACCCAGTGATTGTGGTCGTGCAGCAAGACCAAGAGGATTTTAACACGCTTGCACAACAGTGGCCTGCCATGGACAGTTGTTATGTCATGATCATGAGCCGCACGAACGAGAAATCGCCCCAGCGAAATGGCCTGCTGAGGTTGTTGGACACCACCCTAGCCCACTGGCTGAACCACTGTGGTATGTGTGTCGATCCCAATGATGTGACCCTGGTTGACCGCACTGCACAAGGGCAACAAGCCAGCCAGTTCACTCATCGTCGTGTGCGCAATTTGGTGCTAACAAGAGCTGCCGCCGACACCTCGCGACTGCTGGCACGCCGCATCCACCTGCTCCCCCCCACCCTTGCCGACACAGCCCGCATGGCTCGGTCGCTGAGACAGCTGCAGGAAGTGATGGCCGATGCCGACCTCTATAAAGCAGGCGACTCGTTGCAGCAGGTGGCGCACGACATCGCACTGGAGCGAAACCCCGTGTCGCAAACCAGGCTTGCATTGACGCATCAACAGGCCATTGCACGTGGCTATGACGAGCGATATGTGTTGTTTGCCGATTTCAGCATCCCATCGGGCAAAAACCGATTCTTTGTCTATGACTATGAGAAAAAACGCGTGATTGTGAGCAGCAAGTGTGCCCATGGCTGCGGCAGCGGCAGCACGGGCATGATTCCGCAGTTCAGCAACGAGAACGGCAGTTGTGCCACATCGCTGGGGCTATATGAGATTGACGACGTGCACCGCATGTACAAGAACGGGCGCATAGCCATCAATGTCGAGGGGCTGGAAGACACCAACAGCAACGCGCGCATGCGCGGCATCAAGGTGCATGGCGGCATGCGATATGAGGGCGAAATTCACCCACGCTATCTCAAGCTGGGCAAACTGAGTGAGGGGTGTTTCGCACTGAGCAATGTGCCCTTGAGCGCAGTGGTTATGCTGGTCGAGCAAGCGGCCCCCAAGCATCTGCTGCTTTCGGCTTATGCCCACTGACCTCTCACTCAACCTTGAGGAAAGCGAAGTAGACTGCGGCGATGAGCAGAAAGAATGCTACGAAGTGGTTCCAGTGCAGGTGCTCGTTCTTGAAAAAGATGGTCACAAAGACGGTGAACACAGTGAGCGTGATAACCTCCTGAATGACCTTGAGCTGCATGAGACTGAAGGGACCTCCGTTTTCGGCATAGCCAATGCGGTTGGCCGGTACCATGAACATATACTCAAACAAAGCGATGCCCCACGAGAAGAGAATGACTCCAATCAGTGGCCAGTGTGTGCTGATGCCCTCGGTCTGTAGCTTGAGGTGCCCATACCACGCAAAGGTCATAACGATGTTGCTCACAACGAGCAGTGCCAATGTGGCAATTGCGGTCCAGTTCATTTTTCAATGAGTAGCCTCGGCAGAACCGAGGCATACATAACAAAAAATCTAATGTCTAGTTAAAAAATCAGCGTTTCTTTATGGCGGCTCGGCGCCGGGCTATCTCGGCATAACCCTCCTCATAGGTCTTCATGTTCTTCTTGACAAGCACTTGCGCATAGCCTGTGCCTGCCTTATTGTAGAGCTTTGAGAGGTTGATGTAGTGCTGCCCGTTGCCGCGCGTGATACTGAACACCTCGGCCTCACGCTTGTTGACCAGGTCGCACTGCACCGAGTGGCGTTTTTTTGTTGTACCACGCAACACATCAGGCACGCCATTGTCGCCTGTCCAGCAGGCAAACACCTCGGCGCAGGGAGGGTAGCCCAATGCAATCCACATGGTGGTGAGGCTCGGATCCTCGCCAGGGAGTACTCCCTCAATCACTGCCGAGGCTGTGCTGATGCGCCGTGGAATGAAATCCTGGTCGATGAGCCACTCAAGGCCACTGTCGTTGTAGTTGCGCTTGAGCCGGCTGTGATAGAATGTGCGTGAGATGACCTCGGTGAATGTGGCAGGTGTGATGTTGCATTCCAGCACATAAGGCCGCAGTAACTCGCGCTCGTTGTCGTGCCGGATATAGCCCATGCCCTCGCCGTCACGGCCACTGACCGAGTAGTTGGTGCGCGTGAGGATGCCGGTCGGTTCGTCGGCCAGGTCATATTTGACCCACTTGTAGTTGCCGGTCTCGAAGTATGCACCATTGCCCTGAGCATCAATGACACCGAAGTTAGCCTCGACACCCAGCGGTTTGGGCAACTGCTCGAGCACATGCTCAAAGTCGTCGACCGTGGTGCAGCGCTCCAGCGCATATCGCATGACCACACCCTCCTTGTCCATGTCTCGCTCTGGCACATTGTCCTTGTTGAGGTTATAGGATGCGGTGTTCATGATGGCAAAGCCTCGCTCGTTGAATCCGAGCCAGGCCGCCGAGTCCTTTGAGTCGCGGGCATCGAACAGTGCGACAAACTCAAGCAGGCCGTCGTGGGCTTTGACGCGCTCGACACGGTTGTTTTGGTCGCCGGTGTCGCGGTTTTTCCACAACAGCGGCCGGCCGTTGGCGGTGAGCCGTCCGCTGACGATAGCCGATGTGCAAGCATCGGCAGTCACGATCGCGGCGACCAGTAAGATTGCACAGATTAAGCGTTTCATATTTGCCGTTTATTTCGGGTCTATCGGTCGTAGTGAGGTATCTCGTCGGGAAGTATGATGGATATTTCGACCATCCCCTTTACCTGGCCGTCGACTTTCCATGGCGACTGGAAAATCATCTTGCGCACTCCGTTCTTGGTGATGGTGTAGCAGTTGGTGGTGTCGCTCTCCATCATGTGGCGAATCATCTGTTGCGAGCGCTCCTTGTGGCAAGGAAAGAGGTTCTTGCCTACCATAGTCTCGCCGTTTTTGTTGAACGTCTGTCGTGACCGTTCGTTCATGTAGATTACAGTACCCTCGTTGTCACACACAGTGATGGCACAATGCAGTTGTTCAGCCCAGTCCATAGATTTTTAGTTGTTTGTTGTTAGTTTATTTGTGGTTAGCTTCTTGTTGGCGGTTTTCAGCTTTCGCTGAAAATTGAAGACCCATCGCAAGATTCCTTTTGCGTGGCAAAATTAGTGAATTTTGTGGGAACATGAGCCATGGTTTTGAGTTTTTTTGTACCTTTGAGCCTTGAATTTGTCGAGACGCAATGAAAGAATATATTTTTTCGCTCGAAATCCCGGTGCGGGACTACGAGCTGGACAGTGAGGGCATCGTCAATAATGCTAACTATCTGCACTACCTTGAACACACGCGGCATGCGTTTGTCAAGAGCCGCGGCTACTCGTTCGGCGAAATGTCGGCCGACGGCATCATCCCTGTGGTGAACCGCATTGAGGTCGACTACAAGCGTCCGCTGCGCAGCGGCGATGTGATGGTCAGCCGCCTGTGGGTCGAGCATCTGGGTGTACGCTACCTGTTTCATCAGGACATTTATAATAAGGTAGACGGTCTGCTGGTGGCCAGTGCAGTGGTGAGCATTGTGACATTGGTCAATGGACAACTGTCGCGCAGCGATGAGTTGTGGATGAAACTAGGATTGGACAATGGACAATGACCTGCTGAGATATCGCATCGCGTTCGCTTCAATTCGGGGAATGGGCGTGAACCTGGCCCGACAACTGCTCGAAGTCGCTGGCAGCGAGCGTGCTTTCTTCGACATGAGCGAGAAGGAGTTGCGCACACTGACACAAGGACAAAGCAAAGTGTATACCAACTACTATCGCCAGCAACAACTGGAGCGTGCCGACCGCGAACTCGACTTCATCGAGCAGAACCACATCGACACCACCTACTTTACCGATGGCTCTTATCCTCGCCGACTGCTTGAGGCCGAAGATGCCCCCTGCATGCTCTATAGCCGTGGTGAGTGTGACCTGAACGCAAAACATGTGGTCAGTGTGGTGGGAACTCGCCATGCCACACAATATGGTTTGAGCTTCTGCGACACGTTTGTGCGCGACCTGGCCGCTGCCCTGCCCGATGCCGTGGTGGTGAGCGGCTTGGCCTACGGTATCGACATCTCGGCTCACCGTGCCAGTCTCAAGCACGGGTTGAGCACTGTGGCCGTGATGGCGCGAGGCTTGAATGGCATCTACCCTGCCCTGCACCGTAATGATGCGGTGAAGATTGTGCACAATCATGGCATGGTGGTCACCGACTATCTGAGCAGTGACGAGATTCACCGTAGCAATTTCTTGGCCCGCAACCGCATCATCGCCGGGTTGAGCGACTGCACGGTCATTGTCGAGAGTGCCGACCACGGCGGGTCGCTGGTGACTGCATCGCTGGCTCAGAGCTACAATCGCGACGTGATGGCTGTTCCGGGGCGCGTGGGCGACGAGTTCTCACGCGGATGCAACCGCATCATCCGCACGAGTCTGGCTATGGCCATCACATGCGCCGACGACCTCATTGAGGCACTCAACTGGGGTGAAGTGCGCAAGGCTGGCCAACCCAAGCAGCTGGAGGTGTTCCACGAGCTGAACAAGGAGGAGCAGGCGGTGGTCGATGTGCTCAAGCAGCAAGGCGATGTGCACATCAACACACTTGCCACCACGCTTAAACTCCCCATCTATCGGCTGATGAGCACACTTGTCGAGCTTGACTGCCGGGGCATCATCCTGACATTGCCGGGATGCCGTTATTGCATGAAGTGAACCCGGATGGATTTAAACGCATGATGCAACATGTGTTGCTCGAATGCGAAAAAGAAGTTACTTTTGCTCAACCTGGCTTATATGAAGATATGGGGGGAAAACGAGGGACGGAAACATAGCTCACTTATACTTGAATAATGAGCACATGCGGAATAATCCTTAAATTAAGATAAGATAGAAATGATAGATCAAAATACAGTACAGCAGATTATCGACACGGCCGATGTCGTGGACGTGGTGAGTGACTTTGTGACCCTGCGCAGGCGGGGATCGAACTGGGTGGGCCTCTGTCCGTTTCACAATGACCGCACACCGTCGTTCAATGTGTCGCGTGCCAAACAGATATTCAAGTGTTTCAGTTGTGGCGAGGCGGGCAGTGCCGTGAGCTTTGTGATGAAGCATGAGCAGATGACTTATCCCGAGGCTTTGCGTTATCTAGCGGCGAAATATCACATCGAAATCAAGGAACGCGAGCAGACCGACGAGGAACGCGCGGCACAAACCGAGCGTGAGTCGATGCTCATCGTCAACGAGTGGGCCTGCCGATGGATGGAGGAGCAGCTGTGGCACACAACCGATGGCCAGGAGATTGGGTTGAGCTACTTCCGTGAGCGGGGATTCACCGATGCTACAATCCGAAAGTTCCGCCTCGGCTACAGCCCTGAGGACCGAACGGCACTCTACAAGGCTGCCACACAGCAGGGCTATAACCGCGACCTGTTGTTCAAACTGGGGCTATGCAAGGACGACCAGCATGGCGGAGGCTATGATTTCTATCGGGGGCGGGTGATGTTTCCTATCCTCAACGTGGCGGGCAAGGTCATCGCCTTCGGGGGGCGCACGCTCAAGAAGGATGACCATGCCAAGTACTTCAACTCGCCAGATTCCATCATCTACGACAAGAGTTCAAGCACAATGTATGGCCTGTACCAGGCCAAGCGTGCCATAGCCAAACAGGGCAAGTGCTTCATCGTCGAGGGGTATGCCGACGTGATTTCGATGCATCAGGCCGGATTTGAGAATGTGATTGCCTCGAGCGGCACGGCACTGACCGATGGCCACATCCACTTGCTGCATCGCTTCACCGAGAACGTTACCGAGCTGTTCGATGGCGATGCGGCAGGCATACGTGCGGCTCTCAAGGGGATAGACAAGTTGCTGTCGCATGGGCTGAACATCAAGGTGTTGCTGCTCCCCGATGGCGACGATCCCGACAGCTACAGCCGCAAGCACAGTTCGAGCGAAATACAACACTACATTGACGAGCATGAGAGCGACTTCATTCAGTTCAAGACACGCATCCTGCTGGACGGTGTTCAGGACGACCCCATCAAGCAGTCGCAGGCCATAGCCGATGTCGTGCGCTCGATAGCAGTCATACCCAGCGAAATCACACGGTCGGTCTACGCCAAGGAGTGCAGTCGGCTGTTCGGGGTGAGCGAGCAGATGCTGCTGCGCGAGATAAAGAAGCGCATCGATGCCAACAAAGACGAGGAATTCAAACAGCGCGAGCGCGAACAGCGCCGACAGGAGGCGCAAGCTGCCGCACAAGAGCCGCACGACACACCCCAGCCAGTTGTCCCCGGGCAGATGTCCACAGAGTCACCCACTGCGCTTGTCGCACCCAATGTGTCGGCCACCTACCGTGAGGAGCGCGTCGTGACCGAACTGGTTGCGCGATATGGCATGTGCTATCTGTGCGACACGGAGTATGAGGATGGTGCGGTGAGGCCAACAACTGTTGTGGAGCACATCTACAACGAGATGACCCTGGATGACATGAGTTTTACCGACCCGACCTTTAGTCGCATTTTCAGCATCGCACTGGAGAATCTGGAGCCGTTCTATAATGACCTGGCACGTGTTGAGCAGGAGGTGGCCGTGCACAACAAGGAACTGTGTGACAAGGAACTGAAAGGTGTCGACCCTGTGGGCAAGTCTGTCGACCAGATTGAAAATGAGGAAAAACGCATCCGCAGCAAGTATGACCTGCGCTGCGTTGACCAGGTCAACGATTTCCGCCAGCTCTATCTCGAGCGAAGATTATGCTCACATCCTGATGACCGTGTGCGTGAAATCTCGACTCGCCTGGTAACCGAGCAGTATCAGTTGAGCAAAATCCACACACAGTACGCTCATGTGCTCACCGACTTTGAGCGTCTGCCAGTGCTGGTGCCTGCGGCGTTGAACAACTGGAAGAATATCATCATCGGACAGCGCATCGATGAGCTAAACCAGCAAATCAAGGACGGCAATACACAGGTTGATGTGGCCACCGTGCTCAAGGACTTGCAGGAGCTGTATCGAGTGCGCACCAAGCTGGCCAAGCTCATCGGCGAGCGAGTGGTCAACCCATAGAAACAGACGAAATTTGAATTTAGACCAGCCTCGCAATCCTTGTTTCTCGCATCGGATTTTGGTAATTCAAGAATTTGTTGTACATTTGCAAATTCTAGATGGAGCTTCTGGCACATCTAAGATTAAACTGATGCTTTAAACATTGCAAACCATTAGACTGACTATGAATAAGATGCGATTGCTGATCTGCATCATTGTGTCATGCTTTGCGTGCCAGTGGATGCAAGCTCAACTCAATCTGCCGACCAAGCAAATTGCCGGCAATACCTTTTACTACTATCAGGTAGCCAACAAGGAAACACTCTATGGCATCGCTCAAAAGCTGGGTGTAACCACCGACGAGATTTTGCGTTACAACCCCGATGCCTCGGGCAAGCTCGAAAAGAAGCAGTTGCTGTTTCTGCCAGTGACGTTCACCACCGGGCAAATGAGTCCGTCCAACCAGGTGCGTTCAGCTTTCGGTGGCACGCCGGAGGTCACCATCTCGTCATCCAACGAGATGGTTAAGCACACCATCCAGCCAGGCGAGACCATCTACAGTATTGCCAAGCACTATAACTCGACCATCGAGGGGATTATTGGCAACAATCTGCGACTGTCGCCCGAGCAGTATGTCGTGGGGCAAGTCATCAGGGTCAATAAAGACTCGGCCTTGCCATTCTACTACGAGAAAAAAGGGATTCGCTTCTACAACTACAAAATTCAGGAGGGTGAGACTTTCACATCCATTGCGCGTCGTTATGGTGTGGCACAAGAGGACATCCAAGCAGCCAACCCCGACATGAAGAAGGCCAAGAAAGGCAAGACCATCGTCGTGCCGAAGGCCTATACTGAGCGAGTGCTGGGCGACATGCAGTCCATTTCGCTCGATGACCTGGAGGCGCATTATGCACCCAGGCTCAATGAGTTGTATACCCAGCTGGTGACCGAGCACCGCAACAGTCGGGTGAACATCGGCATCGTGCTGCCCTTCCAGCTGCACAAGGACCCGGCTCCTCGACAGGGTTACTTGTACACCGACTTCTACAAGGGCTTCCTGCTGGCTCTGGACAGCGCGGGCGCCACGGCCACTAGGCCCATCAACGTGCATGTGTGGGACACCCAGCACAACCTCAACGTGACCGACAGTCTGTTGGCTCTGCCTGAGATGCAGGACATGAATGTGCTCATTGCCCCGAGCGAACCCAAGCAGCTGGAGCGAATCAACAAGTTTGGAGGTGACCATGGCATTGATGTCATCAACTGCTTCACGACCAAGAACAATGACTATGAGCAAAACCCCAGCGTCATTCAGGTCAATCCCCCCACTCCGCTGTTCACCAAGCGGGTTCAGCACTGGTTTGGTACGCAGTTTGAGGGATATCATGTGATTTATCTGATGGACGCATCGAGCGAGGGCAAGGAAATCTTTGACGACCTGCGAAACCACATTGAACAGATGGGTATGCACACATCGACCATCACAATGAGTGGCGACCTTTCGTATGACAACCTGTCGCGCCACATGAATCCGGGTTCGCGGTATGTGCTGGTGCCGTCCTCGAGCAGCAAAGAGTCGCTCCGCAAGGTCATCAAGGCACTGAAACAGGCCAAGCAGGAAAGGTTTGACTGTGAGTTCTGTTTGCTGGGCTATCCCGAATATGTGACCTATCTCAAAGACTATCAGACCGACTTGCAGGATATTGACACCTATGTGTTCTCACGTTTCTTCAACAGCAAGGGATTCCGTACACGCGATGTTGAGGCGATGTACAAGCAGTCGTTCAATGGCGAGATGCTGAACTCAGTGCCAAACATGGTACTGATGGGGTTTGATCTGGGTATGTATCTGATCAACACCCTGGGCCATGGCATAGCCATCGATAGTGAGGCACCTCTGCACCGTGGCGTGCAGACGAGTTTCAAGTTTGAGCGCGCAAACAGCGAGGGTGGCATGATCAACCGTGCCATCGATGTGGTGCACTTCAGCACCGACCACCAGATCACCACGGTCGTCCAACCATGAGACGGTTGTTCATCATACTCGCCTTGATGGCATGCCTGTGTGGCGCATTGTCTGCCCAGACCCACTATGAGGGGGCTATCAGTGTGGGGGGCAAGGCTGGTGTCACTCTGTCGCGCATGCAGTTCAGCCCGACGGTGCCGCAGAGATTTTTGCCTGGCATGATGGTGGGTGGCACGTTCCGTTACATCGAGGAACGGCATTTTGGACTCATCCTGGAGCTGAACGTGGAGCAGCGTGGATGGAAAGAGATGTATGAGGGCAATGACTTCCGATACCAGCGGAGGTTCACATATCTGCAGCTGCCCATGTTGACACATATCTTCTTCGGTAAACAGCGCTTCAAGGGCTTCTTCAATGCTGGCCCCGAACTGGGTTACATGATTGCCCACTCGACAAGCTCAAACTTTGACTATCGCAACTTTGCCGATATTGAGAATTTCCCGACAACCAATCGGCACAATGAGCAGCTAAATCTGGAGATTCACAGCAGGTTTGACTATGGCATTTCGGCCGGGTTAGGCATGGAGGTGGGGGTGGCACAAAGGCACTCGCTCACCATCGAAGGGCGTTTCTACTATGGCCTGCGTGATGTGTTCAGCAATCACAAGAAAGATGCCTTTGCTGGCTCCTCGGGCATGTCAATCATGGTGACAATGGGATATAATTACCAAATCAGATAACTGCAAATAGAGATGAAGAAAACGATTCAATTGATTCTGTGCTTGTCATTGCCGATGATGGCCATGGCATGTGGCAAGGGGAATCCAACATCTGCCTCCTTGACTACTGCCGAGGCGATGGTCTCGAACACAGGCGATGACAGCGGCGAATGCCTGACCATATTCAGTCACATTAACCGGGAGGATGTGGTGCACTATCAGGTCACCGATCCCGACATGAACATCGAGGGGCAGGACGGATTCTATGCTCGTGCCGCGTGCAGCCTTGCCTGGCCCAAAACTGTGATGGGACGCAGTTCGGCTCGGCTTCAACAAGCCCTGATTGACAAAATTGTCGGCGAGCCTGAAAAATTCAAGTCGCTGGAGGACGCACTCAGACACGAAATGGATGCCACCAACTATATCCCATTTGAGAAATCTGACATCAAGGACGTCAAGCACATTAAGAAGATTCCAGATGATGCTGGTATGAACCAGGCCTACTATGACGTGCAGCTCACGCCCATGAAAATGGACAAAAACTTGTGTGTCTTCATGTTTGCCAAGGACTCGTATATGGGTGGTGCGCACGGCATCTACTGGACTGAGTATGTGACCTACGACGTGGTCAAGGACAAGGTGGTGCAACTCACTGACCTGGTCACCGACACCGTCAAGCTCAGTGAGGTCATCACCAAGGCACTATTTGATCAAGAGGGAGTGAACAACATGGCCGCACTCAACGATAAAGGTTTCTTGCTCGACGATGTGAAGTGGGTTCCAATCACGCAGAACATCTATGTGGAGGATTTCAGCATTCACTTTGTGTATCATCCCTATGAGATTGCCTGCTATGCACGCGGGCAAGTGGATGTCGAGGTTGAGCCTTACCGTCTGGATGAGGCTGGAATACAATCAAAGTACTTGCAGGAACTGATTGACCGTTACACACGGTAGTCTATGCTAGCATTAACAAACTGCAGCCACCCATTGCCGGGTGGCTGCAGTTTGTTCTGGTCATTACATCTGGAGCAACATCTGGTGAAGCACCTGAAATGTGTGCTGTGGCGCATCCTGCCAGAAGTCGTTATACTGCTGGGTGTTGTCGTGACTGGCACCGGGCGAGTCGCTGATTACACGCAGACTCATGAAGCCCACCCCGCGCACGTGGCACACTTGGGCGATTGCGGCACTCTCCATGTCGACTGCCAGGGCTTGCGGAAAAGTGGCCTTGATGTCGTTCACCTTGTCCATCGAGTCGACAAACTGGTCGCCCGAGCAGATGAGACCAACATGGATGTCATCGCGCTGGGGAACCAAGTGTAACATGGTCGCATCGGCCTCGTAATACAGAGGCAGCCCTTGAACCACTCCCCATGGACTCTCAGGGCCACACCACACATCGTGGTACGCAACCTGACGGCCAACGACGATGTCCATGACGTGCACCTGTCTGTCGGCACCACCAGCCACACCGGTGTTGATGACGCGCTCGGGCGCAAAGTGATTGATGAGCGTCAGGGCACCCATTGCGGCATTAACTTTGCCG